>JACCDY010314841.1_pt1 | contig 11880 bp, 11 predicted proteins | sample 7446391 | NCBI WGS metagenome assembly JACCDY01 (sample SAMN15323451, study PRJNA562643) | freshwater metagenome | isolation source: river surface water | place: USA:Blue River Watershed | collected 2017-08-18
GGCAGCGAAGGCACGCTGGGTGTGATCACCGAAGTCACGCTGCGCTTGTACCCCCTGCCCGAAGCGGTGTCAGCCGCAGTCTGTTCGTTCCCCAGCATCGAAGCAGCGGTACACACCACCATCGCCATCATTCAAATGGGTGTGCCGATTGCGCGCGTCGAGTTGATCGACAACAACACCGTGCGCATGGTCAACGCGTATGCGAAATTGGGTTTAAGTGAATCACCCATGTTGTTGATGGAGTTCCACGGCTCACCCGCCGGTGTGAAAGAGCAAGCCGAAACCGTGCAAGAAATTGCCAACGACCACGGTGGTCAATCGTTTGAATGGGCCACCACACCCGAAGAGCGCACCCGCTTGTGGACCGCACGTCACAACGCTTACTTTGCCGCGATTCAAAGCAAACCCGGTTGCCGTGCCATCAGCACCGACACCTGTGTGCCCATCAGCCGATTGGCCGATTGTTTGCTCGACTCGGTGGCCGAAGCCGACGCTTCAGGCATTCCTTATTTCTTGGTCGGTCATGTGGGTGATGGCAATTTCCACTTTGGTTATTTGATCGACCCCAACATTCCTGCTGAGCGCGAAACCGCCGAAGCCCTCAATCACCAATTGGTGCAACGCGCGTTGCGTTTAGAAGGCACCTGCACCGGTGAACACGGCATTGGTTTGCACAAGATGGATTTCTTGTTGACCGAAACCGGTGAAGGCGCGGTGGACATGATGCGCACCATCAAACGCGCACTCGACCCCGACAACATCATGAACCCCGGCAAAATTTTCAGCCTGCATTGAGGTTTGGATTGCGGGGCAAGGTGAACCAAAAACGTGAGCCCTGCCCCAGCACACTGGTAACACCCAGTTGCCCGCCGAGTTGCGTCACCAACTGACGCGAAATCGCCAAGCCCAAACCGTGGCCACCATAGCGTTCGAAAATATTGGGTTCGGCCTGCGTGTAGCGTTCAAAAATAATCGCTTGCTGGTGCGACGCAATGCCCACACCGGTATCTTCCACCTCAAACATCACATGATGTGCGTCGGCGCTGACCCGCAGATGGATGCATCCCTCGTGAGTGAACTTCACCGCATTGCCCAACAAATTGCTCAACACCTGCGTCAAGCGGTTGGCATCAGTCAGCAATTGTTCTGGCACATCAGGATGAATTTGGCAGCGGTAGGTCAGGCCCATTTGTTCACATCGCAAGGCAAACCTGTCAAAGGCTTGCGTCACCACGGTGCGCACATCACAGGGCAAGCGTGTGACGCGTAGCAACAGCATATCCCCGTGCGCGCGATTGTGAACAGGGTCTAGCAAATCATTCACGATGGTCTGCAAATGGGCAACTGCGTCGTTGGCTTGCTTCAAATACAAGCGCACCTGTTCAGACAAATCGTTGCGTTCGCGCACTCTGGCGTTGAGTTGCAATACCGCTTGCATGGGTTGGCGCATGGCCACCACGACACCTTCGACCAAGCGATCATGTGCCTGCGCTTTGTCAAGCCAAGCTTTTTGTTGAGCATCTAAAGCTTGCAAGTGGGTGCGCGCGCGTTGCCTGAAAAACAACCCTGGCGGCTGAAACAACCACCACCAAACGAGCACCATGACGATTACGCCGATCAGATAAAAGCCAAACGTTGCCAGCTCACTCTCCCCCCTCACGCACGCCCCCTGTCGTTTGCCTCTTGCAACAACTGACTCAGACACACACACAATTGGTGTTCATCGAGCGGTTTATAAACCACATCGTTGATGCCGCAGTTTTGTCGCAACGCCACATCTTCTGCGCGCATGGTGCCGGTGATGGCCACGATAGGTACCTCGGCCAGCTCAGTTCGCGCGTGGTTTCGCACCCATCGTGACAAGTCGTAACCGTCCATGTCAGGCATCCACACATCCACCAACAACACGTGGGGCGAGGGCCTGTTGGTCAAATATTGCACAGCGGTGTAGGCATCGTTCATGCACACCACCTCGGCGTTGGGAAATCGCTTTTCCAACATCATGCGCAACACCAGCAAGTTCAATGGGTTGTCATCGACCAACAAAAACTGCCACGCGCCTTGGGCCATGGACTGCACCGTCTGTTGTTGTGCAGCGCTCAAAGTTGTCTCAGTAGTTGCGCCTTTTACTTTCGGCTGCGATGTGTCCAAAATACTCTGGAACGCTTGCAACAAGTCATTGGTAGCCACCTGCATTTGATCCAACAGCGCTTGCGCATGTGCATCGTGCTTCACGCCCTCTTGAATGCTGGGGTGCAAACCCATCACAACATTCAACGGTGTGCGCAACTCATGACTGACGGTTGCCAACAACTCGTTTTTGTTGGCTTGCACTTGTTCCAAGGTTTGTATGTCTTGTTCGCGCTGCCCAATTTGCGCCCTCAAGGTGTTGTGCTCTGAAGCAGTCCCCCTGATATACATCAGCAGCAACAACACAACACTCAGGGTAATCGGCCAAACCGGCTGAGCCAACCACCACCCCGCACCACTTGCACCCAGAATCACCGCCAAACCCCACCAAAACACAGGCGGCAAAGTGATCGGCACTTCAGATGTGGGGGGCAATGACATGGTGATCGCTTTCTTGATTCGATGTTGTATGTCAAAACAAGAAATCAAAAGACAAGTTACTGACGAAGTTTTTCAATCAACCCGTTCAACTCATCGAGTGAGCCAAATTGAATTGCCAACTCACCCATCTCTTGCACACGCCCTTGGCGTTTGACGCGCTTTTTGATGCGTATCTCCACTTGTGCCGTGAGCGCATCAGACAACTCTTCTTCCACACGTTTGAGGTCGCGTGATTTTTCTGCTTTTGGTTTTTGCGGCACCAAGTTGAATTCAGCGCTGAGTTTTTTCACCAACGCTTCCGCTTCTCGCACCGACAATTTCTTCGCCGTGATTTGATTGGCCGCTGTGATTTGTGTTGCGCGATCCAACGACAACAAAGCACGCGCATGGCCCATGTCTACATCACCGGCCATCAACATGGTTTGCACAGGCTCTGCCAAATTGAGCAAGCGCAACAAGTTGCTCGCGGCACTGCGTGAACGGCCCACGGCTTGCGCAGCCTGTTCGTGTGTCAACCCAAAATCTTTGATCAAGCGTTGCAAGCCTTGCGCTTCTTCCAGCGGGTTCAAGTCTTCGCGTTGGATGTTTTCAATCAAGGCCATCGCAGCAGCCGCTTCGTTGGGCACATTGCGCACCAACACCGGCACCGTGTCTAAGCCGGCCAATTTCGCAGCACGGCTGCGACGTTCACCGGCAATGATTTCGTATTTGCCTTTGTGTTCACCCTCGGTGAGTTGACGCACCAAGATCGGTTGCATGATGCCTTGTGCCTTGATGCTCTCTGCCAACTCAAACAACGCACCTTCGTCCATGCGTGTGCGTGGTTGGTACATGCCGGGCACCATTTCACTCAAAGGCAGTGTGCTGGGCAAACCTTCTTCTTTTGCTTTTTTGGCAATCGCGTTGTCGTCTACTTTGGGGCCGAGCAATGCTTCGAGACCGCGACCCAAGCCTTTTGGTTTTTTAGTGACCATGATGTGTTTTTTCTTCCAACAAAAATTCTTCCAACAACGCATGGCCTTGCGGCCAATCGCCTAAATTTGAATCCGCATTGATGTGTCCACACGCACCCACATCCACCAAACGCGAACCCCACGCCAAAGCCAACGCACTCGCTCGCATGTAACTGCAATGCGGGTCATCTCGGCTCACCACCAAGGTGCTGGCAAAGGGCAAACGCTCTCGCACAATCGGGCTCCAACCCGGCAACATGTGTTGCATCTCCACGCGCTCCACATCGCTCGGCGCCACCAACAACGCACCCACCACACGGTGTGTGTTGTGCGAATGCGCAGCCCATGCCGCCACTTGAATGCAACCCAAACTGTGCGCAACCAGCACACTTTGTTCGTGTTGCAACACCGCTTCTTCTAACTGCGCCAACCAGTCACCACGCAATGGCCAGTCCCAGTTGTGTTGCTCTACACGGGTGTAGCCGTGCTGTGCTTGCCACACACTTTGCCAATGCGCAGGACCGCTGTTGTGCCAACCGGGCAAGAGCAACACCGTGGGCGTCATGGCTTAGAGGGTTTCAACCCGAGTCACCATTTCTTTGGCGAAATCCACAAACGCTTGACTGCCTTTTGCCGCGGGGTCAAACACCACGCCGGGCAATCCATAGCTGGGCGCTTCGGCCAAACGCACATTGCGCGGAATAACAGCGTTGAACACTTTGTCACCAAAGTGGTCTTTGAGTTGATCACTCACCTGTTGTTGCAAGGTGATGCGTGGGTCAAACATGACACGCAACAACCCAATGATTTTGAGTTCGCGATTCAAATTCGCATGCACTTGTTTGATGGTGTTGACCAAATCGGTCAAACCTTCGAGTGCAAAGTATTCGCATTGCATGGGCACGATCACACCGTGCGCGGCACACAGGCCATTGAGGGTCAGCATCGACAACGACGGCGGGCAATCTATAAGCACAAAGTCGTACTCGTCGCTGACTTGTGCGATGGCATCTTTCAATCGGTTCTCGCGGTTGTCGAGCTCCACCAGCTCCACTTCAGCGCCGGCCAAATCGCGGTTGGCACCGAGCACATCGTAGGTGGGCATGTTTTGGCGACCCGACTCTTCGCCCCAATGGCTGCGCACACGCGCTTCGCTCAAACTGGATGAGCCCAGTAGCACATCGTAGACCGACAAAGCCAACTGGCGCTTGTCAATACCCGAACCCATGGTGGCGTTGCCTTGGGGGTCCAAATCGACCATCAACACGCGTTGACCCACGGTGGCCAAGCCCGCAGCTAAATTGACAGTAGTGGTGGTTTTACCGACGCCGCCTTTTTGGTTAGCAATACAAAAGATTTTGGCCATGACTTACTTTCTAGAAAAAACTTCCGCTATTTAGACAAGGCCAACTTCAGGCCAAAACCAATCAACAACACACCCGCCGTTTTGTTCAAAGCCGATGTGGCTCGGTCGCTGGCCCGAATGCGTTCGGCCAAAAAGTGCGCCAACAGCACCACCACCAAACCATAACAAAACGTCAACGCCGCGATCGTGATGGCCATGAAGGCAAAGGTCAGCAAACCCTGATGCACCGCCGGATCCACAAACAAAGGAAAAAACGCCATGTAAAACACAATCGCCTTGGGGTTAAACACCGTGATCACAAAGGCTTGGCGCAAATAGTGGTGAGGCTTGAGCTCCAACACAGGCGCATCGCCCGGCTTGGCCGTCACCAACTTAAAGCCCAACCAGGCCAAATAAGCGGCACCCAACCACTGCACCAGCGCAAACGCCGCCGGGTAAGTGACCAACAAAGTGGCCACGCCTGCCACCGCCATCCACAACAAAGCTTGGTCACCCGCAATCACGCCGAAGGTAGCAGCCATGCCTGCACGCACACCACCCTTGGCGGTTGCTGTCAACAACGCCAAATTACCAGGGCCGGGAATGGCCAAAAAAACGATGATGGCCACGACAAAAGCGGCGTAGTCCGAAATGCCGAACATGCGAACCTCAAATTTAGGAGAGGGGGAAGTTTAACCGCGCATCCAGACAATGCAGCGCTCGGCATCCAATCCGGGCACTTTCAGCGGTTCCACGTGAAACACTTGAACATCTTTTGGCAACTCTGCCAGCTCTGCATCGGGGTGCTTGCCCTTCATGGCAAGCCAAATGCCGTGCGAGGCCAGAGCCGTACGCGACCAAGTGGTGAAATCTTTGAGCGACGCAAAGGCGCGCGAGCACACGACATCGTAGGGCTCGGTCAAGGTTTCAACCCGTGCATGCAAGCCCTTCAAGTTGGGCAACGTCAAGCTAGCGGCCACTTGCTGCACAAACGCCGCTTTTTTGGCCACCGTGTCCACACAAGTCACCGTCACCTCAGGGCAGGTGATGGCGATCACCACACCAGGCAGACCAGCGCCGGCGCCGACATCGAGCAACCGAAACGAGGTGCGCGCACCCGAACCCTCGGGCAATGCCGTCATCTCTGCCAACACACACCGCAAGGGCAACACCACCGCCAGACTGTCCAGCAAATGGTGGGTCAGCATTTCATGGGCATCGCGCACAGCGGTCAGGTTGTAAACCCGGGTCCATTTGGCGATCAAATCCAGATAGGCCAAGAGCTGTGCTTGGCGCGCCTCGTCCAAGTCCAACCCCAAGTCGACCAGACCTTTTTGCAAATCTTTTTGCAATGGATGCATGGCTCAAGGCGCAGGCGCGTCAGCGGCCAACTTCTCGGCGGCGCTTGCCACCGCCTCTGCTGCCGCACCCTTGGGCGAGGCATCTGCCGCGAACCCCACCGCCCGCGCGCGCTTCAAATGGATCAGCAACAAAGAAATAGCCGCCGGCGTGATGCCAGACACCCGCGAGGCTTGCCCCAAGGTTTCGGGGCGGTAGCGACTGAGCTTTTGGCGCACCTCAATCGACAGGGCCGACACTTGGTTGTAGTCCAAGTCGGCCGGCAGCTTGAGGTTTTCATAATGGGCGGCGCGCTCTACCTCGCCCTTTTGACGGTCGATGTAGCCCGAATACTTGGCGGCAATTTCCACCTGCTCCAAGATGGCGCGCGTGGTTTCACGTGAAACGGTGTCGCCCGCCAAGCCGGCGTTCAGCTCAGTACTCTGGTATTTGCCGCCGTCGAGCGACATCAGGGCTTCGTAGCTCACATTGGGGCGGCGCAGCAAATCGGCCAAGTTGTGCTCGTGGTCAATCGCCTTGCCGAGCACCCGCGCCGACTCTTCGGCGGGTAAGTTGCGCGGGTTCACCCAGGTCGACTTGAGGCGCTCTGTTTCACGTGAAACAGCGTCGCGCTTGCGGCTGAAAGCGTCCCAGAGCGCATCGTCGACTACGCCGAGTTGGCGGCCCACTTCGGTCAGGCGCATGTCGGCGTTGTCTTCGCGCAGTTGCAAACGGAACTCAGCGCGGCTGGTGAACATGCGGTAAGGCTCGGTCACACCCTTGGTGGTGAGGTCATCGACCAACACGCCCAAATAGGCTTGCTCACGGCCGGGCGTCCAAGCGCCGCCAAAGTCATTGCCCTCGCCTTTCAGCTGTCGGCATTGCAGTGCCGCGTTGATGCCGGCAAACAAACCTTGCGCCGCCGCCTCTTCATAACCTGTGGTGCCGTTGATCTGGCCGGCAAAAAACAAACCGCCAATGGCGCGGGTTTCAAAACTGCGCTTCAATTCGCGCGGATCGAAATAGTCGTACTCGATGGCATAGCCAGGGCGCAAAATGTGCGCGTTTTCCAAACCCTTCATCGAGCGCACCAAGTCGTACTGAATGTCAAAGGGCAGGCTGGTTGAAATGCCGTTGGGATACACCTCGTGGGTGGTCAACCCTTCTGGCTCTAAAAAGATTTGGTGACTGTCTTTGTCCGCAAAGCGGTTGATCTTGTCTTCCACGCTGGGGCAATAGCGTGGGCCCACACCTTCGATCTTGCCGGTGAACATAGGGCTGCGATCGAAACCGGAGCGAATGATCTCGTGGGTTCGTTCATTGGTATGGGTGATCCAACACGACACTTGCTGTGGATGCATCGCCGCCCCGCCCTTCGCATGCGCCATGAAACTGAACACCGGTACTTCGCCGGGCAAACCACCGGGCATGCCGTCACCTGGTTGCTCGGTGCATTGGCTGAAGTCGATGGTGCGTCCGTCAATGCGTGGCGGTGTGCCTGTTTTGAGTCGGCCTTGGGGCAGTTTGAGCTCTTTCAAGCGCGCCGACAAACTCACCGCGGGCGGGTCGCCTGCACGACCACCCGAGTAATTATTTAAGCCTACATGGATCTTGCCGTCCAAGAAGGTGCCCGCCGTCAACACCACAGTACGACCACGGAAACGGATGCCGGCTTGCGTGACGGCACCGACCACGCGGTCGCCCTCCACCATCAAGTCGTCCACTGCTTGTTGGAACAATGACAAATTGGGTTGGTTCTCGAGCATGCGGCGAATCGCGGCTTTGTAGAGCACACGATCGGCTTGTGCACGGGTGGCACGCACCGCAGGGCCTTTGGAGCTGTTCAAAATGCGGAACTGAATACCGCCTTCGTCGGTGGCCAGCGCCATCGCACCGCCCATGGCATCAACCTCTTTCACCAAGTGGCCTTTGCCAATGCCACCAATGGAAGGGTTGCAACTCATTTGGCCCAAGGTTTCAATGTTGTGCGACAACAGCAAAGTACGCGCACCCATGCGTGCCGCCGCTAACGCTGCTTCGGTGCCAGCGTGGCCGCCACCTACGACGATGACATCAAACTCTTGGGGGTACAACATGTTTCAACTTTCACGACACCGATGGTCGAATGAATGCACGCCGTCAATCGCTCTCATAAAAGCATGGGCAAGACGCATTCAGTAAGGGCGCGATTTTACAAGCGCATGAAGATTTGTGTGAAGCAATGAAACCGACAAGCCTAAACAGCAAGCGACTTAGTGTTTCACTTGTTGAATGTCAAACTCACGCGCCAACCCTGTGGGTTCTCGTTTTGCATCGACACCGTAGCACCCAACAAACGCGCGTATTCATGCACGATGGCCAAACCCAAACCCGAGCCCTCTTTCAAAGCCTCACCCGCCGAGCCTTGCACCCAACGGCGCGACAACTTTTGTCGCTGCGCTTCAGAGACCCCCGGTCCGTTGTCCATCACACTCAACACCACCGCTTGCGGTGCATCTGCCAACGACACCGTGATGCGACTCTCACCTGAGGGCGATGCACCATAGCGCAAAGCGTTGTCTAACAAATTGTTCAACACACCTTCAAGCAAAGCACGGTTGGCTTGCACCCACAAAGGCTGCTCTAAACCAACAGCGCCTAAATCAACTTGCTTGGCGTCCGCTCGTGGCATAAAACGCATCACCACATCACGCGCCACTTCATGCAAGGCCACGCTTTCGTGCGAGAGTTGTTGCTGCGCTTCATCTGCCAAAGCCAACGCCAACAATTGATCAATCAAATGACTGGCGCGTTCTTGGCTTTGTGCAATGCCCATCAGTTGCTCGCGCCAGACCTGTGGATCGCTGTGACGCAAACCATAGTCGGCCAATGCACGGATACCGGCCAAAGGCGTGCGCAACTCATGCGCCACATTGCCTGAAAACTCGCGTTGTGCTTGTACACTTTGCGCAATGCGCGACAACAAGGCGTTGATGGCCTGCCCCAAACGCTCCACATCTTGCGTGCTCGCAGACACGGGCACAGGCGTGAGGTCGCGTGCATCGCGCTCACCCAAGGTGCGTTCTAACGCTGACAAGGGCACCAAGTCTTCTTCAATCGCGCGTTGCAACCACAGCGCTAATGCGATCAACAACAGCACTTGCGGCGCCAAAGAAAACACAAACAAGCGCTGCAACAAACGCTCTCGGCTGGTGGTGGTCTGTGCCATCACCACCACAAAGGGTGTGGGTTGATCGCGAAACAACGTCACGCTACGCAAGTGTTTGTTTTGGTAGTTCAACACCTCAAATTGCGGTGCACTTTGAACGCCCGACAATGTGGGATGCAAACCCGCATGCCCCGCCACCAGCGAACCATCCAAACGCAACACTGCAAAAAACATGCTCTCGCTTTGGTCAAACAACACGGTGCTCATCTCTTGCGCCGACAAGCTCAATTCAATGTCCACCTCGGTGGCATTCGCTTTTTGTCGCACATGGCTCGCTACCAAATAGGCGTCATCTAACAAAGCGCGGTCATAAGCTTGCTGCGTGAAATACGAGGCGATGGTCAACATCAACAGCGAGCCCAACAACCATGTCAGCGCCAACGGCAACAACACATGGCGCATCAAACGGTTGCGCAAGGTGGGCTTGTTGGACACAGGGCGCATCATTTTTGCTCTTCCAACAAATAGCCCAAACCACGCAAGGTGCGAATGGTGGCACCACTGTCAGCCAGCTTTTTACGCAAGCGCGAGATAAAGGCCTCAAGGGCGTTGTCACCCAACAACTCATCAAAGCTCGACAGCTTGTCAGACAAGTCGCGTTTGCTAACGGTGCGCCCTGGTGGTGTCATCAACTCCCACAACACTTCGAATTCGCGTGCGGGCAATGCCAAATCAACGTCGCCATTGAGGATGCGTCGGTTCTTGCGTTGCAGCACCAACTGGCCCACACGCACTTCATCATCGGTGCCTGCGCTGCGACGCACCAAAGCGCGCAATCGCGCCTCCACCTCTTCGATGTCAAACGGCTTGCCCAAATAGTCGTCCGCGCCGGCATCCAAACCGGCAATGCGCTCATCGGTGCGGTTGCGTGCGGTCAACACCAACACCGGCGTTCGATCGCCTCGGCGTCGGGCATCACGCAAAAGTTGCAAACCATTGGCCTGCGGTGCGTGGGCTTGTGCGTTCAGTGGCAAATTCAAGTCGAGCAGCACCACATCGTAGGTTTGCACATCCCAATAGTGGGCTGCGTCTTGCGCATGGCCAGCTACATCCACGCGATGTCCTGCATCGCTCAAACTGCGCAACATCACCGCTTGCAAAACGGCATCGTCTTCAATCAGTAAAACACGCACAAGCGAAAAGCCTCAAAAAAACCACACGGCGCAACAACTGCCCCTTGGTCAGGGTTTGGTCAGGCACGGGGCGCGATAAATGAAGGATGAGCATACGACAATCCGCGCAAGACACAGCCAACACTTGGCTCAACACACCCCTGAAACGCTTCGGCCTGGCCGCCGTCGCTTTGACCGCCGTGGTGGGTGCTGTTTATTTGAACCACAGCGAGCCTTTGGTCGCGCCCCATGTGGCCGAACCCATCATCCAGGGCCAGCAACTGCGCTATCCCGCTAACCACCCACAACTTGCGTTGTTGATCAGCACGCCGGCCAAAGCGGCAACAAGCGTGTCCGTTGAATTGCCCGCGCGACTGACCTGGAACGAAGAACGCACCCAACGCATTTACCCCGCCTTTGCAGGCCGCGTGCAACAGCTGATGGTCGACCTCGGCCAAAGCGTTGTCCCAGGGCAGGTCATGGCCACACTGGCCTCGCCTGAGTTTGGGGCCGCACAAGCCGACACCGCCAAGGCACAGGCAGATGCCAAAGTGGCAGAGCAAGCCCATGCGCGCATGGTCACTTTGTATGAGGCCGATGCGGTGTCCAAAAAAGACCTTGAGTTGGCGCACGCCAACTGGCAAAGCGCCAAAGCGGACGTGGCGCGCGCCCAAGGCAAAACCGCGATGTACGGCAGCCATGGGGGGGTGAATCAACAATGGGCCTTGACGGCCAATGTCCGGGGCGTGGTGGTCGAGCGCAACCTGAGCCCTGGCCTAGAAGTTCGCCCCGAGCAAAGCGGCCCCGGCGTGCCCGCGTTGATCGTTGTGTCCGACCCATCGTCTTTGTGGGTGCATTTGGATGCGCGCGAGGCCGATGTGGGCTCGCTCAAAAAGGGCACCAACATTCGCCTGAACCTGCCTAGCTTTCCGGGTGAGTCATTCACCGCCAAGATCGTTGCCACCGGCGACTTCATCGACCCCTACACACGCACCATCAAAGTACGCGCCGTCATCGACAACACCGAGCGTCGCCTCAAAGCAGAAATGCTTGGCACCGCTCTCATCGAGCGACAACTCCCCCCGGGTGTGATGGTGCCCGCCTCGGCCGTGCAACTCCACGGCAAAGAGCATCGCGTGTTTGTGCAAACACAAATTGGCGTGTTTGAACCGCGCGTGGTGAAACTCGGTTACGAAGGTGTACACGACGTCTTGGTGATCGATGGTCTGAAAGACGGCGAACAAGTGGTGAAAGAAAACAGCTTGTTGTTGGCGCGTGAATACCGCATTGCCAACGAAGAGGCCAACACCCACAACGCGCAAGCGCAACCTGCCAAATAAAGCGCGATCATGA
>JACCDY010580360.1_pt1 | contig 11876 bp, 10 predicted proteins | sample 7446391 | NCBI WGS metagenome assembly JACCDY01 (sample SAMN15323451, study PRJNA562643) | freshwater metagenome | isolation source: river surface water | place: USA:Blue River Watershed | collected 2017-08-18
AATTGCCGGAGTAGCTCAGCGGTAGAGCAACGGTTTCGTAAACCGTGGGTCACGGGTTCAATCCCCGTCTCCGGCTCGGCTTGGCAGGCTCCTTCTCCTTCCGTAGTTTGTTCTTATGCCGAAAAGCCCGGCCAAGACGCTGGCCCCGGAAACAAGATTCCTGATTGGCGGCAAGCTGGTCGCCGGCGAGGGCGATCCTCAGCCCGTCCTCAACCCCCGGACCGGGGAAACCATCCTCAAAATCCCCGAAGCGACCCCCAAACAGGTCGACCTCGCCGTCCACGCCGCCGAGAAAGCCTTCGCCACCTGGGGCCGCACCACCCCGGGAGAACGCTCCGCCCTTCTTCTCAAGATTGCCGACACCATCGACAAGGAAGCGGAAACCTTCGGCCACCTCGAGTGCCTCAACACCGGGAAACCGCGCCCCATCTTCATGGCCGACGAAATGCCCGCGGTCAGCGACTGCTTCCGCTTCTACGCCGGAGCCGCCCGCTGCCTTTCGGGCCCGGCCGCGGGAGAATATATGGCCGGCTACACCTCCATGCTGCGCCGCGATCCCGTGGGCGTGGTCGGCTCCATCGCCCCCTGGAACTTCCCCCTCCAGATGGCCACTTGGAAACTCGCCCCCGCCCTCGCCGCCGGCAACACCATCGTCCTCAAAGCCTCGGAGTTCACCCCCCTGACCGCCTTGCACCTCGGCCGGATCCTCGCCGACATCCTCCCCTACGGGGTCGCCAACATTGTGACCGGTCGGGGCCCGATGACCGGACAGGCCCTGATCTCCCACCCGCTCGTCCGCATGGTCTCCCTCACCGGGAGCGTTTCCACCGGCACCCAGGTCATTGCCGCGGCTGCCGCCGGACTGAAACGCACTCATCTGGAACTGGGCGGCAAGGCGCCCGTCATCGTCTTCGACGACGCCGACATGGAGGAAGTCGTCCCCGCGATGAAAAAATTCGGCTACTACAACGGTGGACAGGACTGCACCGCTGCCTGCCGCATCTACGCCGGACCCAAGATCCACGACGACCTGGTGAACGAACTCGGCAAAGCCGTGAAAACCATCCGCTACAACAAACTCAAGGACGAGGAGAACGACATCGGTCCGTCGGTCACCGCCGCCCAGTTCGAGCGCGTGAAGGGATATGTGGCCCGGGCCCGGGAATCGAAACACATCAAGGCTGTGGCCGGGGGATCTCCCGCCTCCGGCAAGGGATTCTACTTCGAACCCACCTTGCTCGCGGGGGCCCGACAGGAAGACGAGGTCGTCCAAAAGGAGGTGTTTGGTCCGGTCGTCTCCGTCACCAAATTTAAAACCCCGGAGGAGGCCATTCGCTGGGCCAACGAATCAGAATATGGTTTATCTTCCTCCGTCTGGACCAAGGATGTCTCCAAAGCCATGAAAGTGGCCGCCGAACTTCGCTACGGCTGCACCTGGATCAACACGCATCTCCTGCTGGTCAGCGAAATGCCCCACGGCGGACTCAAGCGCTCCGGCTACGGCAAAGATCTCTCCATGTTTTCGTTGGAAGAGTACACGGTACCCCGGCACGTGATGGTGAAGCTCTGAAGCCACAGCCTACCGCGTCCCATTGCTCGTTTACCTTTACGATTACGTTTAGGAGATGGCTTGAAGTTTACTACTACCGTAAACGAAAACCTAAACGTAAACGATAAGTCAGAGTGCCAGCACCTTTTCGGCTGTCATCCCGCCACTCTTCCACACCGACTCCAGCCGAGAATCCGTCATCGAGTCTCCACACAGAAAAACGCCCTTAGGCAGTTCCTTGGGCGCACCCGCCCCCTCCTTCCGCCGGGCATACCGCCAGCGGTGGGCAAAGACGGAAGCGCGTTGGGCCGGATCCAACCCCCAAACGCTCTCCAACAACACCTGCAGATCACTGGCCCAATACTCCGGATTTTGCTCCAGATGTTGTCGACTGTAATCCGGCGAAGCCTGAATGATGTACACCGTACAACCTTCCGCGACCCGGCCCGCTTTCACATTCTCACAGGCGATCCAAGCCAGTGGATCTTTTCCGGAGGCATCGATCCGGGCATAGGCTCCCTCCCCGCCGGCACGCCCCACCTGATATTCCAACAACACCGTCAGACAAGGATCGTAACCAGGCTCCGGGATGCGAATCCCCAGAAGGGCAGAGGTTTGTGGCCAAGGAGCACAACTGACCACCGCATCAAACTCCCTCCCGGCCACTTTCCACTTTCGCCCGCTTTTTTCCAACTTAGGCACCTCGGTTTCCGTGATCACCTCCAAGCCTGCCGCTAACATCTTCCCCAGACGATTGTTGCCCGAACGCAGATAGAATCTTTCCTCCCCCTCCCGGTACACCGTCCCCTTGGGTTCCGCCTGCAGGATGGGAGCATTGAGCTTTTGGAGTTCGGCCCCCGCCACCTCCTCCACCTCTTTCCGCACCGCCGGATCCCGCAGGGTGAAATACTGCAATCCATGATCCACCACGTGATCGCCAAACTTACGCGTGGCACATCGACCCCCCAAACTCCGTGACTTTTCCAACACCGTCACCTGGTGGCCTGCCTTTTGCAGCGCCCGGGCGCAAACCAGTCCGCTGATGCCCGCCCCAACGACCCCAACCCTCATGTCGGGCGGACCAGCTTCCCGGTCACCTCTTCATAGGCCCGGCGGGTCTGTCGCGAAATCTCCCCCGCCTTCCGCATGAAGGCCGTCGCATCAGACTCCCCGCACTTCCGGGCCAGCCAGTCCCGATCCGGTCCCGCGGGCGGCAAAAGGCTCCCTCCCCGCCCCTCCTCCAAACGCAACCACCATTCCGCCGAGGACCAAAAAGCCAGTCCCTGTTGCAGACCTTTGGCGACCTTCGGCTCGGTTTGGATCATTTTTTTAAGAACGCCGGCGGTTTCCGTCTCCACCAAGCCCTGCCGCATCTGCCAAGCCTGAGCCGCAAATTCCACATCGATCAACCCTCCCCGGCCGGTCTTATAGGCCCTTTCCTCCTGCCCCTGGGGCACCCGCTCGGTGGCGATCCGCTCCCGCATCGCCAACATTTCCGGCACAAACTTCGGATCGGCCCCCTGCTGACGCCAACGCTTTTCCACTGCCGGCCAAAACTCCTTCATCGGCTCCTTGGCCCCCGCAATCGCCCGGGCCCGGCAAAGGGTCTGCACCTCCCAACCCTGCGCCTCTTTCCCGTAATATTCCGCGTACCGCTTCACCGGCACCGCCAGAACCCCTTCCGCGTAAGGCCGCAGGCGAAAATCCACCTTGAACAGCGCTCCCGACGAGCGCTCCTCGGTCAGGAATCGGACCGCTTTTTGGACTGACTCCTCGCCCTCACCCGCGACCAATAGATCAAGGTCGGACCCGAAACTGAGTCCACGCCCACCCAACTTCCCCAACCCGATCCAGGCCCACTTGCCTTTACCGGCAAACTCCCACGCCCAGGCCAGGCACGCATCCGCCAACGCCGTGAGCTCCGCCTGTAACCCCGGAATTTCCGCCAAGCCCAACAGTCCCCGCAGGGCAATACGCAGCTCCTCCCCACGGGCGAAAAGCCGGACTCCCTCCAGCGCCTCGTCCGGATCCTTGGGCAGCTTCCACATCTTCCGCAACTGGGCGACGGTGCGCGGCGTGTCCAATTCCGACTGGGTGACCTCCTCGAACAGTTCCGGTCGCGCCGCCAGATTCGGCCCGAGAAAGCGGCTGCTTTCAAAGAAACGCAGCAGAAGATCCAGGGCCTTCGGGCTGACACACAGACTCTCATACAACAGAGACCGCGCGCCGTAGGCCTGGACAAAGTTGGCGAATCCCGCCAACGCCAGATCGGGACGGAAGCAGTCCGCCAGCCGCTTCTCCAGGGTTGGCTGGAGCCTCTGAAAATTTTCCCGGGTGCGCGCGGTGGCATGCACCTCCCCCGAGGGGGCCAAGCCTTCCCAAGCCGCCCGGGCCGCCCCGGCATCGCGCCAGCCCAACTTCTCCGGCCAACCCCCGATAGAGACCGCCGCCGGCTTCAGCTCCCCGAAGATGGAGTCGTACACCTGACGTACCCGGTCCCGCCACTCCCCGATCTCCTGGACCAACTCCATCCCCGATCTCCGCGCGAGTGCCTGCGCGAGGGCTTCCATCTCCTCGGCCTCGGTCGGCAGCAGATGGCTCTGCCGGATTTGCCGCATCTGCAGGAAATCCTCCAGCCGGCGCCAGAAGTCATACCCGCCCAACAGAACCTGCTCCTCCTCCGCCTTAAGGATGCCCAAGATCTTTAAATTGCGGATGGCCTTGCGCAGGTCATGGGTCTGGAGCGTGGGTTGCGCTGCCCCATGCAACAGTTGGAGACCGAGGACCGGGAACTCCACTTCCCGCAACCCACCCCGGCCACGCTTCATCTCGCGCTCCTTGTCGGCCGCCGAGATCAGTTCGTCCTCCGCACGGGATTTCTGTTCAAACAGTTCCCCCAGGGCCGAAGGACTCAGCCCCCGCGGATAAATAAAAGCCTGCAGGGTCTGGAAGATTTCGTAGGCCGTCTCCTGATCTCCCGCCACGCGCCGACCCCGGATCCAGGCACACCGTTCCCACACCTCGCCATACGCCTCATAATACTCTTCCAGCCCCGATTGGGTGCAGACCAACGGTCCCCGATCACCCTCAGGCCGGAGGCGGAGATCCACCCGGTAAATCAGTTCACCCCCGCGGGCATCCAAATCCCCCACCAAAGCCCGGGCCAACCGGATGGAGGCCTCCGGGTCGTCCCTTTCGCCGGCGAGGAAGATCAAATCCAGATCGGAGAAAAAGTTGAGATCCCCGGCGCCCAGCTTGCCCAACGCCAGGACCGAGAACCCCTCCATCTTCCCTTGGTCGGATGCCGGCACCTTTTCCCGGACCAAGGCCAGCGCCGCCCCGACCGCAAACTCCGCCAGCGCGGTATAGCGTCCGGACGACTCCGCGGGAGGCGGCAGGGTCGCAAAATCGAGGAAGGCCAATCGCACCAGCTCCGCTCGCTGCCACTCCCGCAGAGCCGCCAACCGCCGGCTCGGCGAGTCCGCCCGCGCAGACAACTCCCCCCATTCGATCCGGTACTTGCCGGCGCTCCGCGCCTCCAACAGGATCCCGGGGTTCCGTCCGGCCTCCGCCAGAATTTCATTGGCGGCCAACACCTCCCGGCTGCCTGGGGAGAAGGCGAGGAACTTTTGCCAGGCTTGCCCGGCATCACGACAGTCCGGGCGCAGTTTCACACCAGCAGATGAGCGCGCCGCAAGAGGGCCCGTTCCCGCAGGGTCAACGGCCGCCAGTGCCCGTGACCCAACGTATCGAGCAGTTCGCGAAGTTCCCGGCGAAATTGGGCCTCCGGTAACTCTGCCACCGCCAAGGTTGCCGCCATTTCATCCATCCCCTTCCACCCCGGCCGGGCCAGCACCGGCGGCTCGGCCATGCCCTTCTGCCAACGACGGGCCAGCCAATAACCGGCCACCAGACCTCCGATGTGGGCGCTGTGGCCGATGAAGGCAAGGGCCGGTACGAACAGCATGACCACGCTCAACCCGATGAAGAAGATCACGGCCTTGCGGGCGCGAATCGGAAACGGGATGGGAAAGATGAAAAGCCGGGCGTCCGGGTAATACACGGCAAAGGCGGCGACCACCGCCAACACCGCCCCGCTGGCCCCAACAATCTCCTGGGTGTTTCCGCTCAAAACCTGCAGGGAGAAGCCGGCCTCCCACCAGGCTTGACCCAGAAAGGCGAAGGCCGCGATCAAACCGCCCGACAGATACAGGATCGCAAAGCGTGCCGATCCCAGCCGCGACTCCACCGGACCGCCAAAAATGGAGAGCGTCAGCATATTGAAAAGAATATGGGTGATCCAGAATCCCACCGGCGGTGCGTGCAGCCACATGTAGGTGAGCGGTTCCCACCAGGCACCGTCCAACAAGTTGGCCGGGGAGAGGGATAGAATCTGACGAATCCAGGAATCGGCCCCGGGCCGGTTGATCGCCAGAAGAACATCCAGGAAGGCCACCCCGATGTTACCGAGGATGATTGCCCGGGCGACCGGAGCCGGGTGTTTCACGGGTGCGGATGCGGGTGGTGGCGCTTCTTACCGGAACGAAGCCGGAAGACGTTACTCCAGGTTTTTCGCAAGGCCTGCGTCTTGCTCATGTAACGCTGCTCCAAGCCCGCCGCCCCCCGGCGAATCGCCGCCAACGCCCCTTTCACGGTGAATTCGTGCATCTCCAGGACGGTGCACGCCGTGCCGATCGCTTCCACATGGTGGGCATCACTGCCCGCGGTCATCGCCAGATCCCGTTTCTTGGCATAGTCGTACGCTCGGCGGTTGGCGGTCTTGAAGGTAACCGCCGCGTTGAACACCTCGATCGCCTCCAGAGCCAACCCGTCCAGAATACTTTCCCGGATCCCAGCCCGGAAATTATCGTACGGGTGCGGCGGCACGGCGAGACCGCCGGCCTCCTTGATCAGACCCACCGCCTCCGCCGGCCCGATCCCCTTCAGATCCGGCAAACGCACCCCGAGAGCCAACAGATGCCCCGCCGAAGTGGTGATCTCCTGTCCCGGCAGGATGAGAAAGTCGTTCACCGGATGGCCGTCCTCCCGCATCAGTCCCGCGGAAAGAAAATAGTCCACGCATGCGCAGGTGTTGTGATCGGTGATGGCAAATCCGTGCAGACCCCGTTCCCGTGCCGCCTGGACCATCTCCTCCGGCTCGCTCACGCCATCGGATGAAAAGCGGGAGTGGCAGTGCAGGTCGATGCGATACTTCATAAAGAAATCAGAGTCCCGAGCCCTTTTCCACCTTATCAATCTGGACGAAGGTCCGGGAGGCCGAGACATCCGTACCCGGCGTCAATTTCGCCACCTTCATCTCCCCGATCACCACCGTGTCCTCCGCCTCGATCACGCTGTTGAAAGTGAATCGCTTGATCGCCTGCCCCTTGCCATTGAGTCCGTCCGCCCGGATCATCGTCAGGTAGGTCTTACTGATCCAGTAGCGGACTTTCGCGTAGTTGCTCTCCACTGGCGGGTTCGCCTCGTAGACCCAACAGTCCAACATCATCACATTGTCCTGCCCGGTCAGCTTGGCATCGGGCCAGCGGAGAAAGTCGATCCCCAGATCCTCGTAGGCCAGATCCGTTCCCGCGACCGCCTTGGTTTTCTCCACCCCGGTCACCACCTGCCACTCCGCGTCCGGTTTCGGTCGCATCTGGATCAAGCTGCCTTCCGGGGCAAACCGCACCCGGATCTGAAGAGGGCGGTCCTGAAATTCAAACTGGATCATCCGGTCCCGGGTCCGGACGACCACGGGGAGTTTGCGCTCCCCGCTCTGCACCCTTCCCTTAAGGATCAAGTCCTTCATCACCAGGGTGCGCCAAAGGAAGTTCTGCATCTGCCGCGGGGTGGGGTTTTCCGGAATTCCCGACCCCGTGGCAATCGGCTCCTTTTTCTCCACCTTGAGCCGGATTGAGGGTTGGGTCAGGTCCTGCCCCACCGCCACAAAGCCTCCCAGGATGATCAGCACCGCGTAGCAAACGGCTTGGCGTGGCATTTTTATCAATTTAGCTTCGGAAACTTGATCACCCAAGTTTATTCGTTGGATCTCAGGATCTTCCGTTGGATCAACCGGGGTTTTAACCATCCGGTCCTGGACCAATTCTTCAACCTGCTGGCAGACGGGAAGTTATGGACGCCGATCCTCCTCATTTTGGGCGCCATCCTGATTTTTAAAGGCCGGGACAAAGCCAAGTTCTGGGTCGCCCTCACTCTCCTCAGCATCGGGATCGGCGATCCCCTCATCAGCAACCCTCTCAAACATTTCTTTGACCGGGCCCGCCCCTATCAGGCGGTGGAAGGCGTTCGCGAGGTCAGCCCAGGTCCTTCCGGCAATCGCTGGCAAGCCGCGGTCCGGATCTCCGGCATACCCGAGGAAGATGTGCAGCACGGCCGCTCGATGCCCTCCTCCCACGTCGCCAATGCCACCGCCGCGGCTATGAGTGCCCGCCTCATCTGGGGGCCGGCTCTCCGCTGGCCATGGATTCTGGTGGCACTCGCCGCCCTGGGCCGCGTCTACACCGGCGATCACTATCCGAGCGACGTTCTCGCCTCCATCCCGCTTGCCATGCTCTACACTTGGTTGATCGGCCAAGGCACCAACCACCTCTGGGGTAAGTTGGGCCCCAAACTCTTTCCCAAGCTGGCGGCCCGCATGCCTTCCCTGCTCTTCCGGAAATAGTCAATGTCCGCCGACCTCTCCCTTGTCATCCCCTTTTACAACGAGGAGGAAAATGTCTCCGCGGTGATCGCCGAGGCCCGCTCCGCCGTCCCCGGCGCCGAAATCATCGCGGTGGACGACGGCAGCCAGGACAGGACCCCTTCCCTGCTGGATGCGGAAAAAGGAATCCGGGTCATTCATTTTCCGAAAAACCTCGGCCAAGGTCCCGCCCTTTACGCCGGACTCCTCGCCTGCACCCGACCCTACGCCGCCATGATGGACGGGGACGGCCAGAATGACCCTGCCGATCTTCCCGCCCTGCTCGACCTGATCCGCTCCGGCCAAGCCGACTTTGCCTGCGGCATCCGCACCCCGCGCCGCGACTCCTGGCAAAAACGTGTCGCCTCCAAGATCGCCAACGCCATCCGCCGCTCCGTTCTGCTCGACGGCGCGCATGACACCGGTTGTTCCCTCAAGGTGATGAAGCGCGAGGACGTCCGCTTTCTCGTTCCTTTCAAGGGCATGCACCGCTATCTCCCCGCCCTCCTCGGGGCCGCCGATCTAAAATTAGGGGAAAAGCCGGTCCGCCATCGCCCCCGCCGCGCCGGTGTTTCCAAATACACCATCGCCGGACGCGCCTGGGTCGGGATTCAGGATCTGATTGGCGTCGCCTGGCTCCTCCGCCGGCGTGTGCCTTGGCCGGCCGGGCTTCCGGGCCGGTAAATTCGACTTAAAAGATTTCGTTAACGCTTAACGTTCACGTAAACGCAAAGCTCAGTCTTTAAAAATCGAAAATTCGCCATCGATCACGGCTTCAGCCTTGCCGGGCCTCCCGTCGGTGATTTCCGTGCCGGCGCCAACGTCTCCGGATAAAGCAAATACGGTTTCCGCTCCTCCCGCCAGCGCTGCACGCCCGGCTCCCAGGAGGCCACAATTTGCCGGGAGCTCATTCCGGAGAGGATCTGCTTCCGCGTTTCCCGGCTGCGGTTGAGCTTGTCAAACATCAGCGTGTTCTCCGCATCCACAAAAAAGTTTTTCTTCGGCATCATCCGTCGCAGATAGGCCAGGCCGGCAATATTGATGGCCGTCAGGTTGGCCGGGGCCTGACGATCAATCGTCACCTTGGCGCCGGACATGGTGATGTGGCGGTATTTTCCGGTAGGTGGTTTAAAACGGAACGGGGTGAACTTCACCCCGTTGAAACCCCACTCCCCCATCTCCCGGCAGAAACGCTCTGCATCCACTCCCTCCAGCGCAATCAGATCGAACGGGTATGCCGTGGAACCATCCAGGCCCTTGGTCGGCACACCCGCCGGGTTGGCCCCGTTGCTGACCCCAAGTTCCCCAAAGAAACCCGTCGCCACATAGCCCCGCGCGGCCTCGATTTGCGCAATGTTGGGCGAGGTGGGCACCCACTTCAGACCCGTATCCTCCCACACCATGTCCTGGGCCCAGCCTTTCATCGGAATCACCGACAACCGGCAGGGTTGCTTGAGATGTTTGGCGTTGATCCACTTCGCGATCTCCCCAACGGTGAGACCGTAGACATACGGAACGTCAAACTGACCGATGAAGGACGGGATCACATCGGGACCCTGGGGCCTCGGTCCCTCGACGCGCTTTGCGCCCAGCGGGTTGGGCCGATCCAGCACCATCACCTCAACGTCGTGCTCCGCCGCCGCCTCCATCACTAACCCGAGGGTGCTGATATAGGTGTAGGACCGGCAGCCCACGTCCTGCAGGTCATACGCGATCACATCCACCCCTTCCATCATCGCTGGGGTGGGCTTCCTGGTTTTCCCGTACAGGGAGTAGACTTTGATCCCCGTCTCCTCATCCTTGGAAATCTTGCCGTCGTTGTTTTCATCTTCTCCGTGTCGTTCCCCAGTAACGTGCTTCCCTGCCCCCACTTTCCCGAAGACGCCGTGCTCCGGCCCATAGAAAGCCACCAGGTTAACTTCCGGAGATTCACGAAACCGCTTCCAGCTCGGCACCCCTTGGCCATCCACCCCCGAGGGATTTGTCACCAACCCCACCCGCTTGCCCTTGAGCTCCCGGAAGCCACCGTCAGCCAAGACGTCGATGCCCAAGCGAAAGACGGGCCGGTTGGTTTCCTGAGCCCGGGCAAAAACCGACCCAAGCAGCACCAAAAGCAGGGCAACCGTTCGGGCCATGCCGGACGCTAACCTAAAAGAGAAAATTTTGGTAGGGCGGCGTGTCCCTACACCGCCTTTTTCGAGCTTAAATCTCACCCCACTTACCGACCTAAAGACAGGGCGGCCTCCCGCCCTATTCCTTCAAGCCCCGCAACGCCGCTGCGGGATCAGGGTTCTTCATCAACGATTCTCCCACGAGGAGACAATGAATTCCCTGATCGGTGACGAATTTCACATCCTCTTTCGTCCGAATCCCGCTCTCACTGATCCCCAAACAGTCCGCCGGAATTTCCGGGGCCAGCTCCTCCGTGGTTTTCAAGTCCACCGCAAAGGTGTGCAGGTTCCGATTATTGATGCCAATGATGTCCGCCTCAATTTCCAGCGCCCGATCCATCTCCGCCATATCGTGCACCTCAACCAGAACATCCGCCCCCAGGCCCCGCCCCAAATCGTAGAGCCCCTTTAACTCCGCGTCCTGGAGTGCCGCCACGATCAACAGGAAGGCATCCGCCCCCGCCGCGACACTTTCATACACCTGCGCCTCGGTCAGGATGAAATCCTTCCGCAGTACGGGTACCCGCACGCTGGACCGGACATTTTGCATGTCGTCGAGACAGCCCCGAAAATACTCCCGGTCGGTCAGAACGGAGATCGCCCCCGCCCCGCCCTTCTCATACAGCTTCGCTTGGGCCACCGGGTCGTACTGGGCTGCAATCGTCCCGGCTGTCGGGGAGGCCGCTTTGCACTCCGCGATCACGGTGACGGTTCCGGGCTGAAACAGCTGACTGCGGAATCCCCGGTACTCGTTTCTTTGCAGCGCCTCCCTTTTGAGATCAGCTTTTCGCGATTCCAGGGCTTCGGCCTCTTTTCGTTTTGTCGCGATGATCTGGGCCAGTCGGTCGGAACCCTTCATTCCTCCTCCTCGTCTTCGATCGGCCCGGACCGCTTCTTGCCTTTTAAGAAGGCGTTCAGAAATGCGTCGATCTCCCCGTCCAGCACTGCCTGCACGTCGCTCGTTTGCTCTCCGGTCCGCAGATCCTTCACCATTTGGTACGGCTGCAGGACATAGGAGCGAATCTGGTGACCCCAGCCGATTTGCCCCTTGGCCGCGTAACTCTGCTCCTGCTCGGCTTTCTTTTTATCGATCTCCAGTTGACGCACCCGCGCCGCCAGCACCTTCATGGCCGTGGCCCGGTTTTTGATCTGGGAGCGCTCATTTTGGCAAGTCACCACCAGCCCGGTGGGAAAATGGGTGATGCGAACGGCCGAATCGGTCGTGTTGACCGACTGACCGCCGGGCCCCGACGAACGGAACACGTCAATGCGGAGATCCTTGTCCTCGATCTTGAGGTCGATCTCCTCCGCCTCGGGCAGCACGGCGACGGTGGCGGCCGAGGTGTGGATGCGGCCGCTGGCCTCGGTCGCGGGGACGCGCTGCACGCGGTGCACGCCGGATTCGAACTTCAGCCGCGCGAACACGCCCTTCCCCGTGATGGTGGCGATGACTTCC
>JACCDY010666398.1_pt1 | contig 11876 bp, 13 predicted proteins | sample 7446391 | NCBI WGS metagenome assembly JACCDY01 (sample SAMN15323451, study PRJNA562643) | freshwater metagenome | isolation source: river surface water | place: USA:Blue River Watershed | collected 2017-08-18
CTACTCATCGACAGCCTGCGCAATTGGCATCAAAAGACTCTTTGGCTACCGACAGCACTAAAATTCAATGGCATTGCAGTACTTGTCTTTTTATTCATGATGTACTGCATCAACATGGTTGGAAACTACAACCCATTCTTATATTTCCAATTCTAAAATGAATAAGCCCTCATCTAACATCAAAAAAGCATGTCTGGTATTTGGGGCTCTTTTTGTCTTGAGTTTGCCCATTGTCTGGGCCTCATTGTTTTTCACAAATTATGAAGGGGACCTTACCCGAGTAGGTAAATGGACTGATCTAGACTTCACTTGGTCAACCCCGCAACAAGCCATTGACCCGGCACTACAAATATCTCATGACATCAAAGAAGCAGATATCCTAGTCATTGGTGATAGCTTTTCAGCCAGCCTTTATTGGCAAAGTGTTTTAATTAAAAATAATCAAAAAGTGACTTCTCTTACTTGGTCACAAATTGGCAATTTATTGTGTGGCAACTTTGAAGAAACTCTCAAAGAACATGGTTTCAATGGAAAGCACATCATCGTTGAATCTGTTGAACGAGTAGCCAAAAGACAATTTGAAAAATCAGTGAACTGCCCATCAAACTCGGTTTTTCCAAAACAAACCGCCAGCCATAACCAATCACCTCACCCCACACTGGGTCGTGCAGATATCAGCATGAACTGGAATGGTCAATTCATTGCCGGTGCACAAACCATACTTAATAGTCTTGGGATACGCATTCACTCCAGTTATACAAAGATTTATAACGCTCTCTCAAAAAGCGTTCGCATTTATAAAATTAAAGACGGCTGCCAATACTTCAGTAATCAATTGTGCCAATACGGCCTATTCTTCAAAGAAGACTACAAACAAGCCCCTTTGGACGATAAAGTTCTGGTGGACATTCAAACTCTAAAAAAACGACTATCCAATTACAAAACAACATGGGTCGTCATTCCAAACAAATCATCCATCTATCACCGAGAAGATGTGGCCCCGATTTCAAGCAAGTTCTGGAAAGAACTTGCTACTGCAAACTTAGGGCCAGATCTATTTACCGCCACACAGCAAGAAAAACAACGCGCCAAAGATATCTATGCGCCTAACAACACCCACTATGGCTCTACTGGCTACCTGTTTGTGGGTGAACAAATTGCTTCATTTTTAAAGACAAATCGATAGCCCAACTGGAACATCCATATGAATATCAAAAGCTTTATCACCAATCTCATTCAACGCAAATTTAATAAATTACTTTATAAAGGAAGTGATGACTACTCTCAACTAGGGGAGCAAATGGTCGTCATGAACATACTGGGAAGAATGGATCAATCCAAAATCAATAAGGTCTATATTGATATTGGTGCATTTCACCCATACAAAGGCAGCAATACCTATAAGCTTTACCTCAAAAATTGGCGAGGCGTCGTTGTAGACCCCAACCCCAACAAGACCAAACAATTTTCGTCAGAAAGACCATTGGACATCTGCCTGACAAAAGCGGTCATACCTGATAACTGGAATATCACAGAGGTTGAAATGTTAGCCACGGGTACACAAGATGCTCGCGAATCCATTACCCCTGAATTAAACAAAAATAATCACCTTGATAAAAATACAGCACAACACAGTTACATTGCGCCAACTATCAAAGTATCAAATGTGATTGAACTTTGCTGCGAGAAGCTTGGCATGCCAGCCTTCATGAGCGTTGACATTGAGGGGCTTGAAGGTGAATTGATTCAAGGCACAGATTTTCAAAAATACCCGGTACCTCTTTTGTGCATCGAGCATTTCTTGAGTGAATTCACATCAGGGCAATCGATTTTCGATTACAAATCATCACCTATGATTCGGCATCTTGAAAAGAATGGCTATGAATTGGTATCTGTTTGCGGGGTCTCAGTCATCTTGGCACATAAAGATTTTTATGTTGCGTTTGGATAAACTCTATATCGAATTAAAAAAATCTCTAATTACTCCGCATACATACTCAATATCGCTCTCACTGTGATGTGGACTAATCGGCAAACTTAATGCCTCATTAGATATTTTTTCTGTAATTGGGAATTGAGCATTAATGAAAGTGCTTTTATAGCAATCTTGCTTGTGTGGGGCAATCGGGTAATGAATCAGCACATCACACCCATTAGCAATTAGATGTTCATATAATTTATTTCTTAATGGTGTTCGAATTACATATAAGTGCCAAGAAGAAAGGTAATTGTCTTCTTGATATGGTAAGACGATTGGCAAATTCGACAAGTGGCGCTTATAGACATCAGCCAAATAATGCCGGCGCGAATTCCACTCATCTAGCTTACGTAACTTCACAGAAAGAATCGCAGCTTGCACTTCATCCATACGACAATTAAAACCAACTACTGTATGCACATATTTTTTAAGGGCTCCATAATTTCTTAAGGCACGTATTTTTTCATCATATTCTGACGAATTTGTTGTAATACCTCCTGCATCCCCCATCGCCCCTAAGTTTTTTCCCGGATAAAAGCTCCAACAAACTAGGTCCGAGTGGCCCCCAATTTTTTTCTTAAAATATGAGGCGCCCTGGGCCTGAGCAGCATCCTCAATAATAGGAATTCCATTTTGTCTAGCAATGTCAATCAGTGACTGAAGATTTGCTGGCATACCATATAAGTGGGTCACTAAGATGGCCTTCGTTTTACTTGTAATGGATGCCTGAAGATTTGAGGAATCAATATTCATGGTTTCCCATTCAGGCTCTATTGGGATAGGCACTGCTCCTACTTGCGAGACAGCCAACCATGTAGCGATGAATGTATGAGCTGGAACAATCACCTCATCACCTGGAGAAACTCCAACACTCAACAAAGCTAATTTAAGTGCATCTAAACCGTTACTAACACCTGCACAATATTTAGCGCCCGTATAACTTGCGAATTCATCTTCAAAAGTAGCTAATTTAGAACCCAATAAATATGTCCCTGAGCGAGAAACATCTAAAATAGCAGCCTCGATTTCGTCACGAAGTTCTGTATGCGCTGCAGCAAGATCTAAAAATCTTATTTTTCTATTTTTTTCTGGCATTTAAAAAGTCTGTATAGTCTCTGAAGTAGTCTGACTCATCGTATTCTTCAGATGCTAACGCCAGACAAACAGCGCCTGAAGAAAAATTTTTTAATTCGCGCCAAATCATTGGGCAAATGTAAAGTCCTTGATAAGGTTTTGACAGAGTTAAGGTGCGCTTTTTGTCACCATCGTCAATCACAATATCAAAACTTCCCGAAAGAGGAATAATCAACTGCTGCAAGGCTTTATGAGCATGCCCGCCCCTCTCAGACTCAGCAGGAATATCGTAAAGATAATATATGCGCCGAATTTCAAAACCACACAAACCATTTTGTATAAAGGTTAAATTACCTCTGGGATCATGAATCTTAGGTAGCTGAATAAATCCACATTTATCTACAGAATAGTCCATACACCTCCTTACATTACAATGGAGTTTAAACCTTTTTACTATTATTCACCCTTATTATTGGTATCCATATGATTTGGCAAAGACTTGGGAAAATTTGGCTAGCTTCTGACCACCTCTCTTGGGGAAGCATGGGAACTTTAACCCCCACTCCATACTTATTAGGTAACGGAATTGTAAGAGTTTTCTGCGGCATTAGAGATGATATAGGCGTTGCAAGAATAGGTTACTTTGATATTTTAGAATCAAATCCTACGCAAGTTACTAATTTCTCTCAAAGTCCCGTCCTAGACATTGGAATTCCCGGGGCTTTTGATGATAACGGGATGTTACTAGGCGACCTTGTAAAGGTTGGCGATACATTGAGAATGTACTACGTAGGGTTTCAACCATCAACAAAAGCAAAATTTCTTGCTTATGGCGGTTTGGCGATTAGTAATGATAATGGCCAAACCTTCTCTAGGTTTAGCAAAGCTCCAGTAATTGATAGAGACGACAATGGACTCTTTATACGAGCTATTCACGGCATCAAAAAACTAGATGATGGCCGTTTTCAGGCTTGGTATTCGGAAGGTTCAGACTGGGAAAATATTAACGGCAAACCTTACCCTCAGTACTCTGTGGCAACAATATTCTCTGATGATGGTATCAATTTTAATAAAAATGATGGTGTGCCCGTAAAACTACAGCGTGATGGAGAATATCGCCTAGGAAGATCAAGAGTTTTCTCCTTTAATGAGAATAATCACATATTGACTTTTACATATGGAAAAGCAAATGGTGAGTATCAATCAGGATATGCGCGATCAAGCGATTTAAAAAACTGGGTCAGAAAAGATGATTGGGGGTTAGATCCTGGAAAAGATGGCTTTGATTCAAAGCATGTAGCCTACCCTGCAATGATTAAATTTAGCAGCGGTGATATTTATTGTTTTTATAACGGAAACGATATGGGTAATGGCGGAATTGGTTTAGCAAAACTTATAGAGCCTTAAATTGAAGAAAAAACTACTAATATTTGGCGCAGGAGAAACTGCAACCATAGCTGCGGAATTTTTTTTATGTGATTCCAATGAGGAAATTGCGGGTTTTGTTGTTGATGATCAATATTGGACAAAAGATAAATCACTGCATAATTTGCCTATATTTCCCCTGAGCTTAATTTTAGAAACCCATACGCCAAGTCAATTTAAAGTTTTTGTTGCACTATCGTATGGCCAACTAAATAGGGAAAGACTTAGAGCGTTTGAAATTTTTGATAAAGCTGGGTATGAATTCGCCACATACATTAGCAGTAAAGCCACCGTATGGAGAACCGCATCTATCGGAAAAAATTGTATGATTTTTGAAGGTAATAATATACAACACAACGCATGCATTGAAAATAATGTAATTCTTTGGTCAGGCAATCACATCGGACATGGCGCAACAGTCCGTCACTCCGGCTATATTTCCTCTCACGCATGTGTTGCAGGTTTTGCAGATATCGGTGAAAGATGTTTCATTGGTATTAATTCATCAATAACTGACTTTACAAGAGTTGCAGAAGACTGCTTTATTGGCGCCCAAACTCTGATTAATAAAAACACTGAACAGAATGGAATCTATACGGGTAACCCGGGAACTAAAAACCTTAAAGTTACTGCAACTAAATTCTTTAAAGTTAAACCATGAATATTATTCATTGCAAGTCAATTGACGACGTGATTTTTAGATCAACAGAGATTAAACAATCTGTTAGCCAATGGGGTTCGGCAATAATTAGAGGACTTGTAGATCCTAACCCACTAAGGCAGGCGATACCTCAAATTTACGATCACCTAAAAACAAAAGAAATAAAAGGGACCACTACAGGGGATAGAAACAGCGTTAGAAAAAACTCTGCGAAGTGGTCCGTGGGCGCAAGCACCGGAGCACAAATCGGCAATGCACGACTCATGATTACTATCTACAATCCACTAGGAGACGAAGATTTATTTGGCTGTCAAAATGCATTCAGGCAAATGATTGATGTGAGGGATGCCATTAGAAATGATTCACAATCTACCAGAGATGAGAGCCTAATTGGGGACGCTTTTAATGCGTGTCGATTTCAAATTTACCCCAAAGGTGGCGGCTTTATGTTGGGCCATACAGACTATGTTGCTGAAGAAACTGCATTAACTCAAAGAGTCCCATTGCTGCAATTACTTCTGTTCATCACACAGCGACACGTTGATTTTGAAGATGGAGGCGCCTACTTAATCCATAACGGGCAAACTGTCGATGTTGAGTCATTTGCAGAAACTGGTGACATCGCTATTTATGATGGCAATTCATTTCACGGAGTAGCTGACATTGACCCTCACTTACCACTTAACAGCGTTGATCCTCGTGGACGTATTGTTGGTCTAGTAACAATCTACAAATAATGAACAATTTATACTCCACTTTAAAATACAACCAGATATCAGAAATTGAGGGAAATAGCCCAGTTCATTTTGAGCTATTTGAATCAATTGAGCCATACAATCAAGTTTACGGTGCCATATCTCAAAACCAGGCATACTTTGGACTGCATTCTCCATTTTGGCTTCCGAATTTCTTGTATCAATACTCAAATATTGAAAAAATTGAGGAAAGCTTTATTCAATTAATTGAACAATGCAAGAACCAATCTCTTGATAAGGTTAGCATCAGATTAGCCCCACACTTTTATCAAAATTCAATTGTTAGTTCAGAATTTATTTTAAAAAAAATGGGCTTTAATATAGTCAATACCGGTTTGTGGCAAACAATTCCATGCCAAACTATTTCCAATAAAACCGCCTATATTGACTCACTTAAGCATTCTTCACGAAAAGTAATCAAGAAGTTTAATGATTACTCGGTTAGCCTAATCGAAGTCGATAGAACAGCTATCAAGAATATTGAGAGCACATATGAACTAATCAATAAAAACAGGTTAAAAATTAATACGAAATTAAAATATACGCTTACATACCTTATTAAATTAATTGAGTCGTTCCCTACGAGTATTAGACTTTTTAAATTAATGGTTGACGAAGAATTTGTTGCGGCAGCTATTTGTCATATTACTCAAGATAAGATAATGTATGTTGCCGCCTGGGGAGATCATGGTCATCAACTTGAAAACTCTCCAATGTATAACTTTGCTGCTGAGCTTATCGATTTATGCCTTCATGAAGGAATTCACTACTTAGATTTTGGCATTTCAAGTGACCTGAATCTATATACGCCCAGGCTCCACTCATTTAAACAAAATATTGGCTGTGAAACATTTTCACAAAATACCTTTTCATTAAATTTATCTGATAACAATGGTTAATGCTCCACTTGCATCTATCGCCCTTATTTGCTACAACCAAGAAAATACTATAGTTGAAGCCCTGCAAAGTTTGGTGGCACAAGATTACAAAAATTTTGAATTAATTATTTCAGATGATTGCTCAAGTGACAATACTGTAGATGTTATTAAAAATTTCATAAACAATATCCCATCAGAAAAACTTAAAATTAGACTTAATGTGAATGATATTAATATCGGCATAGGTGGCAATTTAGCCAAAGCTGTCAGCCTGTGCACTGGTGAATTTATCATTCCAGCATCTGGTGACGATATTTCTGCATCAACAAGAGTATCGACGGTAATGAGTGCATGGCTTAAGTCGAACAAACAGATTGGATATATTAATACCGACGTAACTGATATCTCCCTGACAGGAGAGGTTCTCAAAGAATATAAAGTCGATAACTTTGATAATTATAAAAACATTCAAGATTGGCTCAAAAAACCCCAATTCTTTGTAGGCACGGAGTGCTGGTCCTCTGATTTTTATAAAAAGTTTCCAGCGCCCATCAATGTGCGCGCGGAAGATCAAATCATGTCTTTTAGAGCAATTCTTCTTGGCTGCGGACATACCATTCATCAATCAACTCTGTTTCATAGAGTTGGTGGAGTAACTGACAAAAAACCAAAATTCCTTTCAGAAAAAATTAAGGCTCTTAGAAAAGAAGCTCAACATAGCTATCAAGACTATGGTCAACTTTGGCTCGACGCTGTCAGCGTTGGGAAACAGCATGAAGTTGAGTCTTTTTTAAAATCAAAAATTGACGAGGCGCAATTTATTATTAAATTATTTGACGAATGCTCCAAACCTAATATATTGATTGAATTCGTAATCAATCCTAGAGTAAAAATCACAAAAAAAATTAGATATATTAGTTTTTTATTGTTACCGTCTCTACATAAGTTAATTTATAAATTAAAAAGATTAGATTAAATAGTTTTTATATTTTTCTATATTACTCAACAAATCAATTGGAAATGAATCATCAAGTTCAACCTTAACGTAGCGAGCATTAGGCTTATTTAAATCTTTACCAGCATTAATTGTCGAGATAATGAACTGATGATTTTTTCTATGCTCATCATTAAATTCTTGATGAGCGGTACTCTCAACCTTTTTGATGATATTTTCAAGACTAAAGATCCAAGTAAAGTGCCACCCACCGTCTTTGATGAGTTGCACATTGAACCACTTGAACCAAGTCCTCTTGATGGATCTAAGGAGCCCTACTGATTTATAGTTTCTGACACTTGTGGCATTGGATTTAAAAAAATCAATGAAATACTGATAAGTCGTAACCTTAGTTCCACGCCAAATACTACTGTTTGGCTTTAGTTTGCCTGAAGAATCAACATCACCGATCCATAGGTTATTAAAATAATAACTGTAATAACTTTGATCAAAATCACCCCTAAAGTACTTTGGGTCATATTGTTTAATTCGCTCTGGTTTGGGTATTTCATCAACATCAGAAATCAAAATCCAATCATTGGGTTTGGCATCAAATAAGCCATTCACAACATGATTTCTGATGAAGTTTTCATTTTTCCAAAAATCATTGGGGCCAGGTGGTCGATCATCTAAGCGAAGATAACGAATCTTGCTGGCGTACTTTTGAAAACGCTGGATATCGAATACTGGCTCTCGGGCGACCCCTGCATGCGTATAACTGGCTTCAGAAATGACAAATACATCGACGTGATCCCAAAGCGTTTCAAAACGCAATTCCAGAATCAAATCTTCATTGAAATAACAAAAACAGTCATAAATACGTGGTTTTTCCATGGACATATCTTAATGCCTTTAAACCTCGTAAAGCCAATTTTGGCTTGATTTCGCATAAAATGCTTTATGCGCTTAATTTCAGAAAAATTACACACTGCATTGCGTCAAAAAGAATTGATTTTAAACCCTCAAAAATCAATTCTAGATCCATTCACAATTCTAGCTCTTAGCTTGTTTCCATTGCTCTACATGACGCTCAGAAGCTGGACGAATGCCTTTGTTTTTATCTTATTCTTTTTGGCGATTCTCTATCTTGTAAAATATCCTCAATCAATCCAACGCGCCTTACAAGACAGTGGCAGCAAATGGATTATTTTTACTCTCTGCTCACCCCTATTGGCCATCTTCATCAGCCAGTCTTTTAGACATGAATATTCAAGCACTGCCTTTGATGGTCCCAGTAGAATTTTATTCACGGCATTGTTATTCATATATCTAAAAGACCGTAAAATTAACTTTACCAAACTAATTGAATGGATCATACCTATCTCACTCGTCATTTGCTTGGCAGCCTACATACTCAATCCAGCTGCCTCAGCCATGTGGGGTAATCGTGCCGCCACTTATTTTGTTGACACCATCACCTTTGGCACCTATTGCATGATTCTTGGTTTCATTTGTCTAATCAGCATCCATATCAACCCAAGCAAAGAACATCCAATTCTGACCCTTCTTAAAGTCATTGGATTTTTAATTGGCTGCTACTTGGCTATCAAGTCACAATCTCGAAGTGCCTGGACTGCAGCGATTGGATTACTCATCTATTTGTCTTTTGTGAGATTTCATAAAAAACATCCTACTTACCCTTGGATTTTGGTGGTGCTGGGTGCTATTGCTATTGCTGCAATCTATCAATTTTCACAGGATGTTCATCTTAGAGTTAAAGAGGGCACTCAAGATGTTGTCACATACTTTCAGACCAACAACTTTGATACACCCTTAGGTTTGCGCATTTCGATGGTGCGTGTCGCTGCTAATTTAATCATCGAGAACCCCTTGTCAGGCCTTAAGGATGGCATCATTCCAGCCTTGAACACCATCCCAAACATTCAACCGTTTTACACAGATTTATTACAAAGAATGATCAGAGATACAGGCACCCATACTGAAATCTTGGCACAAGGGGTTCGATCAGGAATCTGGGGGCTTATTTCTAGTGTGTCATTATTCGTTGTGCCAGGGTTTATTTTCCTTACTCGCATTACCCACCAGAACTCTAGAATCAAAACAGCTTCCATTCTTGGATTTGCGCTTGTGTTAGGCCTTTTTATTGCCAGTTTGACTATTCAAGTGTTTAATCTAAAGTACACCTCTTCCTTTTACGCTTTGATGATTGCTGCCTTAGCATCTCAAGCACTTCAAAAAGATTAGAACTCTTAAATTGACATAATACTTATGAATAAAAATAAATACTCACTCACCTTTGCATGCTACAACTCAGTCGAATACACCAAACTGTGCGTTGAGAGCATGATCAAACATGGCACACCTTTAGATCGCTTAGTCGTTGTAGACAACGGCTCAAAGGATGAAACCCGTCACTATCTCAGCACTCTTCAATTGGGCGGAAGAATCTTCAATAATCAAAACTTAGGATGTGGTGTGGCCTGGAATCAAGGGGCCTTGCACTTACAGTCCGAGTGGACGATTGTGATGAACAATGATGTCTTAGTTTCACCCAACTGGATTGAAAATCTGATTGGCGCTGCAGAAAGTCAAAACCTAAAGATTGTCTGTCCAGCCTTAATTGAAGGTAAGTTGGATTATGATTTTGCTTCTTTTGAACGTGAAGCTCAAGCCAAAATGAAAAACGAGTACCGTTTAGGTGCTCGTCATGCTGTTTGTTTGGCCATCCATGAATCAGTATGGATGGATATTGGATACTTTCAACCTGTGCCTAAACTACTGGGTTATGAAGACACCATGTTTTTTCATGAGGCCAAGAAAGTTAATTTAAAAATGGCCATGACAGGAGCCTCATGGTTACATCACTATGGCTCAATCACCCAAACTGCCATGAAGCTTGAGCGCGGACTAAAAGAAAACCAAAATCTTCCTTACCGATATAACTATCGCCTACTCAACCAATCTTGGTTAGAGCGCAAGTTGACAAAAATCAGACGTAAGCGCCAAGAAAGAACCTGGTGCGATGAAGAATTTGCCAAGTATGGTATTTCCATGCACGGCATTCGCGAGAATGGTCAATTCAAATGGCTATAAGCTAAATTAAGGCAACCCGCCTCTAGCTCATCAAAAATAAATAAGTTAAAACTTCGGGGCGTGACTCCAACTCAAACCAGCGGCATCCTTAGGATTTAGTACTGGGTGCATACCAATATCTGGCCACTGAATATTTAAAGTGGGGTCATTCCAAACAATACACTTTTCACTGGCCGCATGCCAGTAATCAGTGGTCTTATATAAAAATTCAGCAGTCTCAGACAGCACCAAAAAGCCATGAGCAAAACCTGAAGGTATCCATAATTGCCTTTTATTTTTAGCAGATAATTCAACCCCTACCCATTTGCTAAATGTTGAAGACGATTGCCGAAGATCGACAACAACATCAAACACAGCACCATGAGAGACTCGCACCAATTTACCTTGCGTTTGTTCCATTTGGTAATGAAGACCGCGCAATACACCTTTTTTTGAAGAGGAATGATTATCTTGAACAAAAGTAATAGGTTGACCTACTGCAGCAGAAAAGTCTTTTTCATTAAAAGACTCAAAAAACCAGCCACGATCATCACCAAAAACTTTAGGCTCAATCACTAAAACATCTGGTATTGCGGTAGGAGTTACGGTTATAGACATCAGTTAATCTTTTCTTTAATCTTTCATTAAATCTCTAGTTAATAGATAAAACTATAATTCAAACATAAATCCTAAAAAAGTCAAGACAAGCGCTCAGTCAACATTTTCTCCAAATACTGACCATAAGCATTTTTCTTAAGTGGCGCAGCCAACTTAAGTACATGCTCAGCACTGATCCAACCTTGGCGAAAAGCAATCTCTTCGGGACAAGCCACCATTAGTCCTTGACGCTTCTGAAGTGTTGCAATAAAGCCTGCGGCATCTAACAAAGAATCATGCGTCCCCGTATCTAGCCAGGCAAAACCACGCCCCATAATCTCAACCTGAAGCTGATTCATTTTCAAGTATGCATCATTCACCGCTGTAATTTCTAATTCACCTCGGGCACTAGGCTTAATTGATTTAGCAATATCACACACTTGTTGATCATAGAAATACAAGCCTGTCACCGCATAGTTAC
>JACCDY010943069.1_pt1 | contig 11876 bp, 7 predicted proteins | sample 7446391 | NCBI WGS metagenome assembly JACCDY01 (sample SAMN15323451, study PRJNA562643) | freshwater metagenome | isolation source: river surface water | place: USA:Blue River Watershed | collected 2017-08-18
GGATCACCTGGCTCACCGCCAACACCACGATGTGGATGAACGACGTCGCAGCCGCCTGGCTGATGACGTCGCTGACCAGCACCCCGCTGTGGGTGGCCCTGGTGCAGGCCGCCTCCACCCTGCCCGTGTTCCTGCTGGCCCTGCCCTCAGGCGCGCTGGCCGACATCGTCGACCGGCGGCGCTACTTCATGGTCACCCAGTTCTGGGTCGCGGCCAATGCCACCCTCACCTGCGTGGTGGTGCTGGCGGGCTGGATGAACCCGCCGCTGCTGCTGGCGCTCACCTTCCTGAACGGCATTGGCCTGGCGATGCGCTGGCCGGTGTTCGCCGCCATCATTCCCGAGGTGCTGCCCCGGCCCCTGCTGCCGCAGGGCCTGGCCCTCAACGGCATCGCGATGAACGGCTCGCGCATCATCGGCCCGCTGCTGGCGGGCGCCATCATCGGCGCGGCGGGCAGCGCCTGGGTCTTCGTGCTCAACGCCCTGCTCTCGGTGATGGCCGGCTTCATCATCATGAGCTGGAACCGGGTGCACAAGGAGCATGTGCTGGGCCGCGAGCGCCTGCCCACCGCGATGCGGGTGGGGCTGCAGTGGGTGCGGCAGTCGGCGCGGCTCAAGGGCATCCTGCTGCGCATCGGCCTGTTCTTCTTCCATTCCACCGCCCTGCTCGCCCTCTTGCCCCTGGTGGCGCGCTCCATGCCCGGCGGCGGCGCCGGCACCTTCACCGTGCTGCTCTCGTCCATGGGCTCGGGCGCCATCGTCGCGGCCCTGCTGATGCCGCGGCTGCGGGCCGCCATGAAGCCCGAGACCATGCTGCTGGGCGGCACCTTCCTGCAGGCGGCGGCGATGACCACCGCGGTCTACGCGCCGGGCCTGCCGGTGGCCATGCCGGCCATGTTCTTCGCCGGCACCGCCTGGATCTCGGTGGCCAACACCCTCACCGTCTCGGCCCAGATGTCCCTGCCCGACTGGGTGCGGGCGCGCGGCATGTCGATCTACCAGATGGCGGTGATGGGCGCGGCCGCCAGCGGCGCGGCCATCTGGGGCCAGGTGGCCACACTGACCAATGTGCGCGAAGCGCTGACCCTCGCCGCCCTGACCTCGGTCACGGCCTCGGTTCTGGTGCACTGGCTGCGGCCCCTGCCCCCCAACGAAGTCGACCTGACCCCCGCCCGCGTGGTCCACATGCCGGAGCTGCCCGAGCGCCCGGGCCGGGGCCGGGTGCTCACGCGGGTGGAGTACCTGATCGACCCGGCCCACGCCGACGAGTTCCTTGCGCTGATGGAGGACAGCCGCCGTGGCCGCATCCAGCAGGGCGCGCTGGAGTGGCAGCTGCTGCACGACGTGGCCGAGCCCGGCCGCTACGTGGAGCAGATCCTGGACGAATCGTGGACGGAGCACCTGCGGCGCTTCGACCGCTGGACCACCACCGACATGCAGCTGCGTGAACAGCGCCTGGCCCTGCACCTGGGCGACGCGCCCCCCAAGGTGACGCGCTACGTCGTCGAGCGCACATGAAAAACGGGGCCTGCGGGCCCCGTCCTCATTTCAGCGTGGTGGCCGTGCCGAAGCCGCTCAGGCCTTCTTCGCCCCCAGGCGCGACTCGGTGCCGGCCACGAGGCGGTTGATGTTCTCGCGGTGGCGCCAGACCAGCAAGAGGCCCATCACCACCAGCGCGCCCAGGACCGGCGGACGAGCCGACCAGGCCACGCCGTCCCCGAGCAGGAAGTAGGCCGGCGCAAACACCGCCGACACCAGGGAGGCGAGCGAGGAGTAGCGGAAGAAGTAGGCAATGATCAGCCACGTGGCGCCGGTGGCCAGGCCCAGGAACAGGTCGATGCCGAAGACGGCGCCCAGGAAGGTGGCGACGCCCTTGCCGCCCTGGAAGCGGAAGAACACCGGGAACAGGTGGCCGAGGAAGGCCGCCACCGCCACCAGGCCCACCGTGCCCTCGTCCAGGCCCCAGGGCGCGCCGAACTGGCGCACCAGCAGCACCGGCACCAGGCCCTTGCAGGCGTCGAGCAGCAGGGTGATGAGGGCGGCGGGCTTGCTGCCCGAGCGCAGCACGTTGGTGGCGCCGGGGTTGCCGCTGCCGAAGGTGCGCGGGTCCGACAGGCCCATGAGCCGGCTCACGATCACGGCGAAGGCGAGGGACCCGAGGAGGTAGGCGGCCAGGGCGGCCAGGGCGGGGTTGAGCGCTTGCATGAGGCCGGATTCTGCCCCATGGCCGCCGGGCCCCGCCCCCGCCGCCACCCTCAGGAGGCCACCAGCTTGGACGCGCCCCCGTACACCCCGATCCGCGGGTCACCCCGGTGCTTGAAGGCGCGCAGGACCTGGCCGCGCATCTGGATGCCGTACTGCGCCATGAGCGCCTTGCCCTTGAGCTTGGTGCCGGGCAGGTTGGTGTTCCACCACTGGATCTGCGGGCTGCCGCCGGACTCGTGCAGGATGGCCAGCTGGGCCTGGCTCAGGGGATCCGGCACCAGGTCGGCCTCGGGGGCGCGGCCCGCGCCGAGGGTCATCTGCAGCGCCAGGTGGCGGGCCTGGGCCTCGGCCTCGGAGGTCCGGTCCTTGCCGCTCTTGCAGTTGATCAGGGTGCCGGTCCCCGGGAGCAGGCTGGCCAGCACGATGAGGCGCTTGACCAGCTTGTAGGGTTCGTTGCCGGCGCTGTGGTGCTGGTTGGTCATGTAGATGTGGGTGGCCTGCATCGCCAGGTCGATCAGGGCATTGCGCCGCCCGGGCACCGTCTCCACGCGCAAGGCCTCGCCGACCCAGCCGCCGATCAGCTCCGGATGCTCGCGCCAGGCGCGCCAGGCCAGCAGGTTGCCGCCCAGCAGGGTCTGGAGGGCGGCCCGGTTGTCGGCCCGGGTGCGGACGAATCCGCTGGTGGGGAGGTTGTGTGCGGCTTCATTCACCGGCACGTTCAGCGCCGCCACCTGGAAGCGCACCGGGCCCCGCTGGGTTTCCCCGTCGGGCCGGGTGGTGACCAGGCGGCCTTCGTCGTCACGGAGGACCCGGCCCTCTGCGTCCAGCATCGGCAGGGGCATCGCCTGGGGCGCGCGGGCGAGGTCCGCCCAGGCCTTGCGCTGGTCCCGCCACATCGCGAGCTCGTCGTTGTCGACCTTGCTGCGCCAGAAGTCGGGCGTCATCAGCGAGACCGAGGCCAGGCGCACCACCGGGGTCTGGCCCTGCGCGGCGCGGCGGGCGATGTCGGCCAGCACCGCGTCGGGCAGGGAGGCCATGGCCACCTCGGCCGCCTCTCGGGCGCGGCGCAGGGCGGCGGCCGCGCGCAGGCGGTCGATCAGCGGCGCGCCCAGGGACGAGCGCCGGAACCCGAGAAAGCCCTTGCCGGCATCCGCCCGGATGTGCCGGGCGGCTTCCTTCCAGGCGTTCTCCGGCCGCATCGCCCCGGCGCGGACGCTGCGCTGCAGGGCGCCGAGCGTGGGGTCTCCCACCTCCGCCGCCAGGTCCAGCGCCGCACGGCCCAGGACCTCGTCACTGAGCAGGGGATGGCCGTGGGAGTCCCGTCCGAGGCCCTTGCGGCTCAGGGCCAGCGGGGAGTGCACGCCATGCCGGGTCAGGGACAGCAGGGGTTCGCCGTGGCGCTGTCCGGGCAGCGCGAGGCCGGCCACCTCAAAGCGGGAAAGGTAGAGGTTGGTCGCATGCTTGTGCTGGCTGCGTTCATGGCAGTGCGCGCCCTGCACGCCGTCGGCCTGATAGGACTGCTCCAGGGCCTGGGTCGCCGCGATGGCCGGCCGTTGTTCGCACACGCCCGGCAGCTGCCGCTGCACCCGCCGGCCGGTGCCCGGGATCTTCTCACCGCTGACCGGCAGCAGGACCGGGTTGCGCACCACCGCATTGGGTCGGCGGCTGAGTTGTTGGCTCACCGTCGTCCGGAAGCGGGCTTCGATCACCGCGTCGCTCGGCCAGCGCAGCCCGGGGCTGGCCTCTCGCAGCCGGGCCACCGCGCCCTGGAGGCAGGCGAGGACGAAGTCCGGCTCGGGGATCAAGGCGTCCTCGAAGCAGGCGGGCTGCTGCCCGTCCAGGAATTCACGCACCGCGGAGGCCACCTGCGCCTTCGAGGCCTTGCGCTTGAGACCGAGGACCTTGGCGGGGTCGGCGATGAGGTCGCCGCCGGCATCGTCCGCCCGCCAGGCCTGCAGCGAGAGGTCCCCCGCCCGGGTACCGAAGCGGCGGGCCAGGGTGGCCAGCGACGCCTCCACCTCGCCCTCGGCCATGTCCGCGAGCGATCCCGGGCGGGACAGGGACGGCGACGAGGAGCGGGAAGGGCCGGGCGAGGCGTCGGCCAGCTTGGAGGGACTGGGGGGAGAGGCCAGCTGGCTGGGCGAGACGCTCAGCTGGGTCGTGGGTGAGGTGAAGCGGTTGCTGGCCGCGGGCGTTGAGAGGGAGGCGGCGCGCGCGGGCGTCGCAAGGGAGGTGGCACGCGCGGGCGTCGCAACAAGGGAGGCGGCACGCGCGGGCGTGACGGGAGGGGTGGCACGCGCAGGCGTGCCAGGGGCCGGGGCGGCCGAGGGGCCGGAGACGAGCGCGGGGCCGTGCTTGCCCTCGGCGCGGGCCGGGCGCGGCGTGCTGGCCGGCGCGGGCTGCGAGGGCCGGCGGACCTGGCGCGCACGCAGGGGCGGGTCGGATGCAGCGCCCCGCGCGACGTCGTGGACGAGGCCGTCCAGCACCGCCCGGGCAGCCTCCCAGTACAGGGCCTTGGACTGCAGCATGCGCGGCAGGTAGAAGACATGGTGCGACTCGGACGTGGCCAGGAAGTCCCTGCGCAAGGCCAGCTGGTGGTCGACGTCGGCCAGCACCTGCTCGCACGCGCGCCGGAGCTGGGCGGGCGCGAGGCCCTTCATCTCAGGCGAACGGGCCAGCTCGGCAGGGAACCTCTGCAGCAGTGCTGCGATCTCCTCGTGGCCATCGGCCAACTCGCCGCGCAGCTGCATCAGCTCCACCTCGAGCGCCGCACGCCGGGTGGGCGTCTCCATCGCGCCCTGCGCGGCCCGGCCTTCGGCGAGGCGGGCGTGCCGCAGGAACGCGTCCAGGCAGCGTCCGGTCTGGCGCGCCCAGGCCCGGGCCGCAGGCGAATACCCACCGCGGGTCGTCGCGAGCTCCAACACCACGCGCGCCTTCTCGGCCTGTGCCAGCGCCTGGGGCAGCGACAGCTCCGTGACCGGGCTCACCTCGCGCCCGGCCAGCGTCGGCGCGGGCGCGGCGGCCGACGCGCGGCGCGCGGCCGCAGCAGGAAACGGATGGATGGACACCAGCCGCGGAGAGCTGGAGCGGGACGAGGCCGCGGACGCCGAGGAAGAGGACGCGCCCTCTTCCATCGAAGTGAACTGCAGACGTCTATGGGCTTGGCCGGCGTGACCGCCGGTATGCTTGAACTCGGCCATGGAGGTACGGGAAGGAGGATGACGCCCCCTCAGTACCCCGGTCCCGGCGCAGGTTCAGCGAGACCGTATCAGCAGGCCGGGTCGCGGATCTCCCAGCGCACCTTGTCGATCGCGGCCAGCAGCTCAGGCGAGAGGCGGGTGCCCCAGGCGTCCAGATCCTCATCCAGTTGCGCGACCGAGGTCACGCCGATGATGGTGGAGGCGACCTGCCACTTGGTGTAGCAGAAGGCCAGCGCCATCTGCGTGGGCGTGAGGCCGTGCTCGCGCGCCAGCTGGTTGTAGCGGCGCGCGGCCTCGAAAGCCTCGGGCCGGCCCCAGCGCTGCTTGCGCACCGACTCGTACTTCGCAATGCGGCCGTCGGCCGGCGCGCCGGGCCCGGTCAGGCCGCTGGCGTCGTACTTGCCGGTCAGCAGGCCGAAGCCCAGGGGCGAATAGGCCAGCAGGGACACGCCCAGCCGGTGCAGGGTCTCGTCGAGGCCGTTTTCCAGCGCGCGGCTCACCAGGCAGTAGACGTTCTGCACCGAGGCGATGCGCGGCAGGTTGTGCTGCTCGGCGAGGCGCACGAACTCGTGCACGCCATAGGGCGTCTCGTTGGACAGGCCGATGTGGCGGATCTTGCCCTGCTTGACCAGCTGGCCCAGGGCTTCCAGCTGCTCGTGGATCGAGGTCTTGCTGCGTTCCTGCGCGGGGTCGTAGTACATGCCGCCAAACATCGGCACATGGCGCTCAGGCCAGTGGATCTGGTAGAGGTCGATCACGTCGGTCTGCAGCTGGCGCAGCGACTTCTCGCAGGAGGCGACGATGTCGGCCGGGGTCATGCCCAGGCCTTCGCGCACCCAGGGCATGCCGCGCGAGGGGCCGGCGACCTTGGTGGCCAGCACCACCTTCTGGCGCGCGCCCGGGTTCCTGGCAAACCAGTTGCCGATGATCTTCTCGGTGGCGCCGAAGGTCTCGGCCCGCGTCGGCACCGAGTACATCTCGGCGGTGTCGATGAAGTTCACGCCGCGCTCGAGCGAGCGGTCCAGGATGGCGTGGGACAGGGCTTCGGGCACCTGCTCACCGAAGGTCATGGTGCCCAGGCAGATGGGCGTGACCTGCAGGTCGGATTGGCCGAGTTGGATCGTGTTCATGGTGGCCCCAATTATCATCGGGCGCATGTACGAAGCGCGTCGCCCCTCCCGCCTTGAATCCGTGTCCCTTCGCGGCCTGCAGCACCAGGTGCGCCTGTGGGGCGAGCCGCGGTCCGGGCAGGCCCCCCTGGTGCTGGTGCACGGCTGGATGGACGTGTCGGCCTCCTGGCAGTTCGTGGTCGACGCGATGCGTGAGGACCGCTACATCATCGCCCCCGACCTGCGCGGCTTCGGCGGCACCGAGGTGCCTGGCGGCGACAACTACTGGTTCGCCGACTACCTGGCCGACCTCGACTTCCTGCTCGATCACTACGCCCCCGGCCAGACCGTCGACCTCGTCGGCCACAGCCTGGGCGGCAACGTCTGCATGACCTATGCCGGCGTGCGGCCAGAGCGCATCGCCCGCCTGGGCAACCTCGAGGGCTTCGGCATGCCCGCCAGCCGGCCCTCGCAGGCGCCGCGCCGCTACGCCCGCTGGATGGACGAACTCAAGGCCCTGCACCGCGGCGAGATGGACCTGGCCACCTATGACGACGCCGCCGGCGTCGCCCGCCGCCTGATGAAGACCAACCCGCGCCTGTCCGAGGACAAGGCGATGTGGCTGGCGCAGCACTGGGCCAGCCCCGGCGCCGACGGCCGCTGGCGCATCCTGGGCGACCCGGCGCACAAGATCGTGGGCGCGATGCTCTCGCGGGTCGAGGAGACCCTCGAGATCTACAAGGCCATCACCGCGCCGGTGCTCTGGGTGGAGGCCGCCGGCGACAGCATGGCCGCCTGGTGGAGGAAGGGCGAGTTCACCCTGGCCGAATTCCACCAGCGCCTGGCTCATGTGGCGCGGGTGCGCCAGGTGCAGGTCGAGGACGCGGGCCACATGCTGCACCACGACCAGCCCGAGGTCATCGCCCGCGAGATCGAGACTTTGTTGGCGGAAACTCCCTGAGGTTTGCGTCAGAGCGTGTGAAGCGTTGATGTAGGACGCCTCCTGCATCAAGCTCCACCTCATGCTTGATGAGGTGAAGGCTCCGACTCCTCTGCGCCCTGTCCGGCGCGTCTTCCGATGCTGGATGCTGGCGCTGCTGGCCGCGGCCGCCCTGGCCCCGGCGGTGACTGCGACGGCCGAGGCTCCCCGGCTCCACGGCCATCCGGCGCAAGGCGCCGGGGCCGGGGCCGAGCTCGAGCCCGGGGATGCCCACCTGGCCGAGCCGCCAGGGCTGGCCCATGCCGCCGGACTGGCCACGCTCTGGGAGGCCCTCTGGCACCAGAGCGGCACGCCCACCCGACTGGTGCGCTGGGAAGGCCCGGTGCGCTGGCGCCTGTCGGGCCGCAACCTGCCGGCCCACCGCGACATGGTGATGCGGGCGCTGAACGCGGTCAGCCAGGAGACCGGGGTGCCGATGACCGAGGCCGGCGCGCCGGACGAGGACGGCGCCACCGAGGGCGACGGCAGCGCCGCCAACCTGCGCATCGAGATCGTCCCCGACACCGCGCTCGAGGACCGCCAGCCCTGCGTGACCACGCTGGACTTCCAGACCGAGACCCGCATCGACGCCGCCCGGGTGCAGATGCGCGAGCGCGACGTCTACCGCTGCGCCCACCACGAGGCCATGCACGTGATGGGGGTGCGCGGCCACCCCGCCGGGCACACCGTCCTGAGCTACTTCCCGGTCAAGGTCGACGCCCTGCTGCCGCTGGACCGGGCCCTGCTGCGGGCCTGGTACTCGGCCCGCATGCGCCCGGGCATGACCCCCTTCGAGGCGCTGCCGGTCCTGGCCGGCGAATGGATGGCGCTGCAGCCGGACGCGGAAGCGGCCGCCCGGGTGCGGGACCGCTTCTTCAGCGACACGGTGGCGGAGATGCGCGCCTACGCCGAGGGCCGGGGCGACATCCCGGCCATCGTCCGCCGCTCCGGCAAGGCCACGGAGGAAGGTGTGCGGGCCGGCCGCGGCGAGATGGGCTACTTCCTGGGCGTGGCCTACCTGGAGGGGGCCACCGTGGCCGCCCCCGACCGGCAGGCCGCCCGGCACTGGCTGGAGCGCTCGGCCAGCGCCGGCAACCGGACCGCCCAGGCGCGCCTGGCGGGCATGCGCTGAGGCCGGCCCGCCGAGGGGCGGCCGCTCGGGCGCCGGGGGCGGCCCCCATGCGAAAATCCAGGGTTTCGACCGAACACCCAGGACACCCGCCCCATGGACGCAGAACAGATCAACGCGATCGGCAGCACCCTCCTCGACCTCCAGGCCCGCACCGCGGACCTACGGAGGTATCTTTGACTACGATGCCAAATCGGAGCGTCTGAGAACCGTCAACGCATCGCTGGAAGACCCGGCGGTGTGGGACGACCCCAAGAAGGCCCAGGAGCTGGGCAAGGAAAAGAAGGCGCTGGACGACATCGTCCTCAAGATCCAGGGCCTGGACCGCGACCTCGCCGACAACCTCGAGCTCTATGAGATGAGCAAGGACGAGGGCGACGAGGCGGGCCTGGCCACCATCGAGGCCGATGCCGGCCGCCTGCGCGGCGATGTCGAAGCGCTCGAATTCCGCCGCATGTTCAACAAGCCGGCCGACCCGCTCAACGCCTTCCTGGACATCCAGGCCGGCGCCGGCGGCACCGAGGCCTGCGACTGGGCCAGCATGCTGCTGCGCCAGTACCTCAAGTACGCCGAACGCAAGGGCTTCAAGGCGAACGTGGAAGATGAAACCGGCGGCGACGTGGCCGGCATCAAGTCCGCCACCATCAAGATCGAGGGCGAGTACGCCTACGGCCTGCTGCGCACCGAGACCGGCGTGCACCGCCTGGTGCGCAAGTCGCCCTTCGACTCCTCGGGCGGTCGCCATACCAGCTTCGCCTCGGTGTTCGTCTACCCCGAGATCGACGACTCGGTCGAGATCAACATCAACCCGGCCGACGTGCGGGTGGACACCTACCGCGCCTCCGGCGCCGGTGGCCAGCACATCAACAAGACCGACTCCGCGGTGCGCCTGACCCACGTGCCCACCGGCATCGTGGTGCAGTGCCAGGACAGCCGCAGCCAGCACTCCAACCGCGACGTCGCCTGGCAGCGCCTGCGCTCGCGCCTGTACGACCATGAGATGCGCAAGCGCATGGAAGAACAGCAGAAGCTCGAGGACACCAAGACCGACGTGGGCTGGGGCCACCAGATCCGCTCCTATGTGCTGGACAACTCCCGCATCAAGGACCTGCGCACCAACGTCGAGATCTCCAACACCCAGAAGGTGCTCGACGGCGACCTGGACGCCTTCATCGAAGCGTCGCTGAAGCAGGGCGTGTGATGCGCGGGCTGATCTTCGACATGGACGGCACCATGATCGACTCCATGCCCTACCACGCGCGCAGCTGGGAAACCTTCTGCCGCCGCCACGGCCTGGACATGCCCCTGGCCGAGGTGCTGCGCCGGACCACCGGCCGCACCGGCACCGAGGCGGTGCGGGTGCTGCTGGGAGACATGGACGACGCCCGCGCCCAGGCCCTGCTGCACGAGAAGGAGCAGGACTACCGCGACCTCTTCGCGCCGGTGTTCCGCGAGGTGGCGGGCTTTCGCCGCTTCCTGGGCCAGGCACTGGACCGGGGCCTCGCCTTCGGCGTGGGCACCGCCGGCGACCGGCACAACGTTGCCTTCGCCATGGGCCACCTGAAGCTGGACACCCCGCCGCAGGCCATCGTGGGCGGCGACGAGGGCCTGCGTGGCAAGCCCGAGCCCGACATCTTCCTGGAGGCGGCCCGCCGCCTGGGCCTCGCCCCCGAGCACTGCGTCGTCTTCGAGGACGCGCCCTTCGGCATCGAGGCGGCCCGCCGCGCCGGCATGCGCGCGGTGGCCATCTGCACCTCGCACGAGGCCGCCGAACTGGGCGGCCCGCACGTGATCGCCCAGGCCCCCGACTACCTCACCCTGCTGGACAACCGTTTCCTGGAGAACCTCCATGCGTGAAGGCCAAAGCACCGTCATCCGCCGCGCCGACTACCAGGCGCCGGCCTTCTGGATCGACACCGTCGACCTCAGCTTCGACCTCGACCCGGCCAAGACCCGCGTGCTCAATCGCATGCGGGTGCGCCGCAACCCCGACGTGCCGGCGCAAGCCCTGCGCCTGGACGGCGAGGAACTGAACCTCGCCCGCGTGCTGGTGGCCGGCCAGGGCACCAGCTTCAAGATCGAGGAGAACCAGCTGGTGCTGGAGAACCTGCCGGAGGGCACCGAGCCCTTCGACCTCGAGATCTTCACCACCTGCGCGCCGGCCAAGAACACCAAGCTCATGGGCCTGTACGTGAGCAACGACTCGTTCTTCACCCAGTGCGAGGCCGAGGGTTTCCGCCGCATCACCTACTTCCTGGACCGCCCGGACGTGATGGCCAGCTACACCGTCACCCTGCGCGCCGACAAGGCCCAGTACCCGGTGCTGCTGTCCAACGGCAACCTGGTGGAAGAAGGCACGCTGGAAGACGGCCGCCACTTCGCCAAGTGGGTGGACCCGCACCGCAAGCCCAGCTACCTGTTCGCCCTGGTGGCGGGCAAGCTGGTGGCGCGCGAGCAGCGCATCCGCTCGCGCGGCGGCAAGGAGCACCTGCTGCAGGTCTATGTGCGCCCCGGCGACCTGGACAAGACCGAGCACGCGATGAACTCGCTCATTGCCTCCGTCGCCTGGGACGAGGCCCGCTTCGCCCTGCCCCTGGACCTGGACCGCTTCATGATCGTCGCGACCAGCGACTTCAACATGGGGGCGATGGAGAACAAGGGCCTGAACATCTTCAACACGAAGTACGTGCTGGCCTCGCAGGCCACGGCCACCGATGTCGACTACGCCAACATCGAGAGCGTGGTCGGCCACGAGTACTTCCACAACTGGACCGGCAACCGCGTCACCTGCCGCGACTGGTTCCAGCTGTCGCTCAAGGAGGGCCTGACGGTCTTCCGCGACCAGGAGTTCAGCCAGGACCTGGCGGGCGAGGCCTCGGCCCGCGCCGTCAAGCGCATCGAGGACGTGCGCGTGCTGCGCACCGCCCAGTTCCCCGAGGATGCCGGTCCCATGGCGCACCCCGTGCGCCCGGACCAGTACCTGGAGATCAACAACTTCTACACCGTCACCATCTACGAGAAGGGTGCGGAAGTCGTGCGGATGATGCAGACCCTGGTCGCCAGCGAGTCCGACCCCCTGGGCCGCCAGGGCTTCGCCCGGGGCATGACGCTGTACTTCCAGCGCCATGACGGCCAGGCCGTGACCTGCGACGACTTCGCCCAGGCCATCGCCGACGCCAACCCCGGCTCCCACCTGGCCCGCCTGCTGCCGCAGTTCAAGCGCTGGTACAGCCAGGCCGGCACGCCGCGCCTGCA
>JACCDY011184083.1_pt1 | contig 11864 bp, 8 predicted proteins | sample 7446391 | NCBI WGS metagenome assembly JACCDY01 (sample SAMN15323451, study PRJNA562643) | freshwater metagenome | isolation source: river surface water | place: USA:Blue River Watershed | collected 2017-08-18
GAACAGCAGACCATGTATTGACAAAAGGCAATGCATCTCCAACAGACGGCTCAAGGCGGGGTAAAAGGAGCTTAGCCTCCGCGGAGTCCATATCAGGGAAGATCAAACGGAAGATATCTTCATCTGCTTGGATACCGAGGGCACGGAACAGAACGAAGAGGGGGATGGGTTTGCGGACGAATGGGATCGAGACATAGATAGTCTCTGTCTCGCGCATGTAGTAGAATGCAACACGCTTGACAATGCGCGATGAAGGTGAAAGACATGCGATGTTAGCATAAGTAGAGACCTTAGGATCAGTCGGCTGCAGAGAGATATAGAGGGTGTTGAAGGCGGACTCCTGGAGGGTTATGAGCACCTTTTCGGCGCCGTCAACGATGAAGTAGCCGCCGTGATCAAGAGGGCACTCGCCAGCCTGTTCAATAAACTCCTTCGGTTTTCCATGGAGCATACAATATCTGCTATGGAGCATAAGGGGGATCTTAAAGAAGGGGTAATCATCATAGCGCTTCTCCCAAACAACGGGCTTCTCGCCAGGCACGGGAGTATAGGTCACACGAATAAAGACATTTGCGGATACACTTAGGGAGTAAGTAAGATTGCGTAGACGGGCCTCGTTGGGTAGCAGCAAACGCACCTCCTCAGTGTTCTGGAGGGAGATCGTAGGAGTGCTAATCTTGAATTCATCGGAGCGTTCACCACCAATGAAAATCTCAACCTTGTATTTATAAACGACGCTACCGTTTGAATCGAGAACGGGGGAGCCCTTGTCGGCCGCATCCAGAGGATTTTGCCGCATATGGATGTCCTTGAAGATGATAATCGGATTAGCGTTCTGTACAATTAGGCGCATATCAGTCGAGAGGAACTGGTCATAACTGTCGATCTGGTGGCGTGTGTAGGGATAATCGACGGTTTTGAAGTAGCGATCGAGGAGGAGTTTCGCTAATGCGCGTGTTTTATCACCAGACCCATTCTGTTGTGGCGAATTGGCGGCCGGGGCTGGACTATCTCGAATCTCACTCATAAGTCTAATGTTAGTAGAGGTTGTACACTCTTAGGTTTTAACTAACTTCTAGGGGATACCTAATAGTATTCTGCAAGTAGCAGTTTACGGAATACTATTATTGATTTGGTAGTTGGTCTTTAACGACTGGCAACATCGACGCCCATGGATCTGGGGATGGGTGTCGCGGACCAGTTGAGGGAGGTGGATGCGCCTTTTGCAGCGGTCCAAGTGGGATCAGTTGCGGAAGGGCTGGGGCCAGTTCCTGCGCCTTGCCAGCCATCGGCGATGTCACGTGCGAATGAGGCGGGGTTTGTGGCGGCGAACCAGCGCATGCCACCTGCTTGGGTTTTGCCACCTGCTTGGACTGCCTTCGGCATGCCGCCACGTCCCTTACGCAGAGTACGCCGGCGCCCACCAGCTTTTGCAAAATAGGTGTTATCACCAAGGCCTGCGCGGAGGATAGGTGTCTGATCAACCTGACCACACTGCATCTGGTTAGCACGGGCAGGAACACCAACATCAAAGCCACCCGCAACATATTGCAAGTAGTTTCCATAAGCTCCACCACTCTGCATGCTGCCGCTAACCGGAAGTGAACCCTGGCTCAGATAGATACCAGGCTGAAGCGAGTAATCCAGCGGGGCGCCAACCAAAGCTCCACCTTTCTGCTTACCAGAATCACCTGCAATATGATTCAAATATGCAACAACATACCGCTTCTCAACGCTCTTACCAAACACCTTCATCCATTCACGTTGAAACTGTGCAACCTGATCATCTCCACGCTTCTGCTTAACAAGCTTCTCTGCAAAACTCTGTACGTGATCGAATGCCTTCCTCAATTCAGGGATCGTCATGAGACCCTTACCCTTGGCCTTGCCGCCACTGCTTCGCAAATGCCGTAGCCGAAGCGTTTTTCTACCACTGCTTGCCATTATCTACTTAGATTTCTGAGAAAAAAGACCTATTCTTATTGCGAACATTGCCTGTATTAACTAAGTTATTATAAGCACTATTCACATTCCTAATTGTATTATTAAAGGCATTGTTGATACTGTTAGCGGTATTGTTTAGTGCTGTATTAACTGCCGTATTAACATTCGACATGATCTCGCTTGCCGCCGGCATATTAGGGGTTGGAACTGCACCAGACTTACCAAAGTAGGTTAGGATAAAGATCATCAAGAAGATGATCATGACGGCAATTGTGACACCTGGACCATATGCCTTCAGATTATCCTGCCATGTGCTGAGGCGGTACTCATTAGAAAAAATGGACCAATGGTGATAAAGGCCGAACATGAGAAGTGCGAGAGAGAGGACAAGTAGGATCATTGGGCCAAAGCGAGGAAGAATAGTAAATACAACTATTCCTGCAACAGCCAGAATCATAACACTCGGCAAAAAGATCTCCATTCTACTTATTCAATAAGCAGAATTTGTTATCTTAATTACAAGGGCTTTTATCGCATATTACACACATTGTGCAATGTCAACAATACATTTAGGGTGTTGTGATGGCTGAAGTTTAGAGCTTATCGAGCAGATCGACGTGAGTCAGGAAGTGTTTACGACAGCAGTACCGCCGGAAGCCGAGCTCATCAAGCGCCTTCTTTTCAGCAGTTTCAACATTGGTTGTGCCGTCGATATAGACAGTGGATGTCTCTTTTGTGCCTGCACGATGGACTTTGACACGCTCCTGGAAGAGGCGCCACTTGTCGGCTATGACGTTGCCACAATTCATACAACGGATTGGAATGATCATCTGGGATGCTTGGTAGAATAAATTTTAGGCGGGGATCGAGGCGTCATTTTTACGGGTGCGAGCTTTGGCGAAGCAAAAGCGTTGGCGAAGCAAAAGCGTTGGCGAAGCAAAAGCGAGCCTGCGCTTCGCGTATATTATCCTCATGTTCTTTCCGGCGAGGAACGCAGAATGACTAGTGTTCTTTATGGAAGCGGCTTGAACTATCAGGGCAGCAACCCCATCCGAAATGAGATTCGTCAGGTTCAGAACTCGATCTCCGATCTCCGTAAGCTCATTGAGGGTGTTGATGTTCGCGTTTCTCGTGCGGAGGTGTCTATTCTTCGCCTCACCGAGCGTTCCAACCAGGTTGTTGAGGCACTTAATAGTCTCCGCAATGGGTCTGGAGCGACTCCTTTAACGACCGTTGGAAGTGTACCTACGCCTGTTGCAGCACCGGCCCCTGCACCCGTTCCTGCACCAGCTCCCGTATTTGTTCCTCCTCCTGCACCTGCTTCGGCTGCACCCGAGCTCGTAGCCCTCGCCTAAACCCATGTTCGGATTTTATAAACGGTTCGATCCAAATGAAGTTGTAATATTTCATTTAGATCCCATGGACAAGCATCTGCATAAAAGTGGCAATCAGTATACCCCAAGTTGCTATCAGCAATAATCTCATTTAGTCGCTCAACACTATATCTGAAGTCCCAGAAATCCAGGCGCTTGTAGCCCGTTTTAGAGTCGTTCAAATACACAACTCGCCGTCCAGGTACATGTAGGCGATTCCAGAGATATCTTTGATCTGTTGTCCATCCCTTCCCTCCATGTTCTCCATCGTAGACTGGAACAGCAGCTGCGACCTTTAGGAGTGTTTCACGGATATCTGAGAGACAAGATATCTCAAAATACTCACCCCAGATACGCGGCGTGGCGGCACAGTAGCACATCATAATCTCCTCCGAGCCCGCTGTTGACTCTGGACGATAAGATACAAACACTTCATCTGAGATATCTGAGATAGATTTCACGAAATAATCACGAGACATGGGGATCATATCAATGTCAGTAATTAGAACGGCACCCCCCGTTTGAATAATAGCCGGCCAGAGCAGCCTAATTGTCTGTGCAGCGTATGCGGTTGAGATACTTTTAGGGGTGTAGTAAGGTATCATGTGGCTCAGCCAGGGATGGAGTGTTTCAGGGATCTCTTCGCCTTCGGCGAGACAGAGAATGATGAGCGGCGTCAGATCTGGAGCAAGGGCGCGCCACCTTGCGATGAATGCTGGCACGAAACGATAGTATTTCGGGTTAGCATTGACAGCTGTTAATACATGTGATAGGCGCATATTTAGAAGCTGCCATTCTTCTTAATCTTCCTTAAAGTCGCCTCCGAGATGTCGATCTTATAATTGCAGTGAAGGAAGAAGACTGACTGTTTAGCCGTCATATGTGCATGCTTCTTGACGAAATCAAGAATTGTCGCCTGTTCTTCGGGTGTCCACTTTTTTGAGTTGCCTGTGGCTAGTGGCTCTTCGGGTAGCTTATTAACGAATACATTTAGGGATTTAGGAATGGGTTGCTGTAGGGGCTTTGTGTCTTGTGCTTGCGCTTGCGCCGCGGGTATAGCAGCCGGCATCTGGATAGTTATCTGCCGCACAGGTCCTGCTGACGTCTGTACAACGCGGCCAAATTCAATGCGGCCTGCATGGTGATCATCGTGGCAACGTTGGCAGACAACCATAAGATTCCGTGCATCATCACGTCCCTCGCCATCCGCAAAATGCTTCGCCCCACCAGCCTCCGCACGTCCCCTGATATGATGCACCTCAAGATCAGCAACCATACCCGCACCACAGCTCTCACAAGTTCTCCGTGTAATTGCAGAATTCCAATCACTCTGTGGTGCCTCCTCTTCCACTGCAGTTCCTAATAGTTTTCGGCGCAGGCCTTGGGCGACTTCAAGGAAATCAACCGGCAGATGCATTGCTCGTGCAACTTCGAGGCCATACAATGAGGAGCCAGCACCAGGTCGCAGATGGCGTTCATATATCAAGATATCACGAACGGGGTCAAATGCGACCCGCAGATGCCATACTTGTAGGGATAGTTCGGCTGGTTCAGGGAGGAGATCGAGGAGGCCATGGAGATGTGTTGCGAAGACGTAGCGCGCCCTGCGTTCAGCCAGCCACTTGATACCTGCAGCAACGAGTGCTTGAGCAGATACGGATTCAGTTCCCGCGCAGAGTTCATCTCCAAGCACAAGAGTGTTCGGTCCAGCGGCGGTCAAGATATCTCGCATTTCAGACATCTCGACTGCGAAACTCGAGAGTCCCGCCCAGAGATTGTCCTGGTTCAAGATACGCGTGTAGATGGCCTTGAAGGGCGCCAAAGACATCTCAGATGCGGGGACAAAAGACCCTGCCTGTGCCAAGTGCACTGCAATACCAATAGCCTTCATGAGAGACGACTTACCAGATGCATTCATACCATATACGAGCCAACCACTAGGGCCATCCGAACCGAGTGAAACATTATGCTTAACGTATTCAGTGCGGGTGATGATACTCTCAATGAGAGGGTGACGCAGACCCTTAATAGCCACCGATGAACCCCTATCTGTATCATAAGGCAGGATTTGTGGGCGGCACCATCCGCGACCAACAGCCTCGCGTGCCAGGCACTGAGTTATATCAAAGTTCTCGATCCATGCCTCCAGTGTGGCCCATAGCCCACCAGCCGCCTCAGAAACGTGTGAACAGATCGCAGGGAGTACTTTTAGGAATTCAGAGCGAAGCTTCTCGCGCAGACGAAGAACACGGTGATTTTGAACGGTCAGCCAAGGGCATTCGACCCAGCCACCCGATTTCTGATGTTTGAAGGCCACATCCTTGAACGCAGGGATGACATCTGCCGCCGATATATTCTTCTGGAGAGATTTGATGCTCTGCGGAGTACCTGAAACCGCGAATGGTTCTTCGCGTTTGGATTCAATTGAAATGGCTTCACCACTTGAACCCGAAATGCGCCTGCAATGATCGACGAACTCCTGAACAGCCGCACGAATCTCTGCAATCTCGGTCTCAATATCCCTAATTGTACTCGTCTCGGGTGTAGTTGTTTCTAAGAAGGTCAGATCATCAGATGCGGATGCCGCTTTTTGTATGGAGAAAGCCGTTTCAAATGTCTGACGACGCCACTGGCTGAGCTGTTCGATTGCACCGGCCACAGGTGAGAGTACAGTTAGGGTATTGAGTGAGGCGATTGTGCTTGCTAATTCTTCGGCGGCGAGATAGCTTTGGTTGAGAGCAAGGATATCGGGGGCGGAGATCTCATAACAATCTATGCGGCGATGTAGACGTGGGAGATCGTAGATCATGCGGAGGAGGCGGAGTGCGGGTTGGATTTCATCGGCCTGTGTTGCCTCGACGGCGGCTGCAACTTCTGAGAGGCGGCGCTGAATGAGTTCTCCATCGGCGGTTGGAATGAGAAGGCGCTCTCTGAGACCACGGCGACCCATTGGTGTAATTGCAGAACGGAAGAGTCCGAGAACGGAATCCTGTACACGCGGAGCAGTCAATTGCAGTTGGGTTATGGCATTATTCCCAAGTGTCAGTGTTGAACGAGATGACCAGACAGTATTCTGCTTGAGCCGTTCGAAAGCGGATGGGAGGTGATCTTCGACAAAGCGGAGGAGAGATACTAGTGCGCGTTCCTGAGGAAGAGAATCACGGAAGCCTAGCCATTCGCGTACAGGTAGGAGGCTCTGAATATTGTAGATGCGGCGAAGGAACTCTTCACGGGTCAGAGGAATTTCGAGCGGCCCTTGTTGTTCGGGTTGCGCCAAACGAATGTGGAGAAGACCTTTAGGATATGTTAGGCGTCGGCGGAGAGTTGCTTCATCTGGAACGGCGACTGCATCGCCGCGGTAGTAGAAGATGACTTCGCGTGGGGAGTGTACATGTAGGAAATGGACGAGTTCATCGGATGTCCAGATATCTGAGCGCCCGCGTGTCTGACCGGTGGTGGTGTAAGTGTGTCCAGTGGTGAGATCAAATGCCGCTGCGCCATAAATCGGGGCCTCCTGTTGAGCCGCGCCTTCAATCCAGATGGCGCAAATGCTCGGTGTCTCGCCTGCGGCTGCATTCTCGTAGTGGGTTCCTGGGCTGAGGATGCGAACCACACGTCGCTCTTTGACTTTGCCACTTGCATCTTTGACCTGATCAATCTGGACGACATTCCAGCCGGCGTCAGTCAAGCGTCCAGCCCATTTATGAATTGTAAAATCGGGAATGCCTGCAAAGAGGCCATCCTTGCCACCAGGTGCATCTCCGCGGCGGATAGTCAGTTGGAGGCCGAGGAAGTCGGTTATGTCTTTGACATTCATGAGTGCATCACCGGTTGCGGGATCCTGAATGTCATAGAATTCATAGAACATGCCGACTTGTAGGAAGATGGCTGTCTGTGGGCCATATAGGGATGTATATTGCCGCCAGAAGCGTTCGTATTCAGTGTAAAGATTGATTTTTTCCTTCATTTTGTTGGGTTGGAGGCCTAGCTGACTATATAGTGCCGGCGGGACTTAGGCTCTTTGATTGCCTGTAGGTTTAAAGCTCCTTTTTGGGCTCAGCCTGAGCGGCAGCGGCCTCGATCTGATTTGCGCGTCGATGTTCATATGCTGCATATACAAAGAAGACGACCACTATTCCAAGGATATTCTGTGTTAAAAGCAGCCATCTGTATTCTTGCTTTGATATGCAAGTGTAAGGAAACTCAAACATAGTCATATCTGACATTTAGGAGTATTAGTGCACTGGACTTTTAGGATGGTGTTTAGAGAGATTTATTAGCAACAATCTTTGCATCTGTGTACATCTGACGGATCATGGCTTCAGGGGCCTTGCTGTTAGCCTTAAGAAGTTTGCGATCGATAAGCTCCTTGCGAATGTGTGAGATAGGGAGTGTTCTAGACATGCGCGCTGTCTTACGGGCCTTCGTTATGCGGCGCTTGAGACCCTGGAGCTTGATTGTGATCTTGCGTGTCTTCTTCTGCTGTTGACCCGCTGCCGCAGGAACCTGTACCACAGGCTGGCGATGACGCTTGTGAGAGAGAAGAACCTTTGTCCGCTTCTTTTTGCTGCCGAGAATGACCTTGGTAGCGCCACCGGCGCTCCCACCAGCCATAACTGGAGCCGGAATTGTACGTACAGTCAGGGCATCAGGGCTAGCCGCCACAGCATTTCCTGCTGTCTGAATGACTTCAGATACGCGGGTCTGAGATGCGAGACTTGCGGGTGCGGCTGGCTCAGGCTCCGCAGCCTCACCACCACCACGGGAGCGGCGCATAGCCACGGGCTGTTTTACAGATACCTTCAAATACTTCCGATCAACAGTAAATGTGCGAACATTCGGATCGACAGCGGAAGCAGACATTACTTTTAGGGTAGAAATTACTTATTGTAAAGGTGAGAGGTGTCTGAAAGTGGTTTCAGATATACGAGTGTAATAAGCACACTTGCTTCAAATAACATCAAAACTTCACAAATTGTATTAGCATACACTTCTAAATATGAATATTCGGCCATATTAGCTGTCGCCAGCAGTGGAATTCGTAACTGCTGCTGCTGGCACTTGCAGCGAGGAGCCTAAAGCCCCTATCAGAAACTTGATCCGCCCCAGCCCTCGATACCCTAAAAGTATCCCTCGTTAATCGATCGCAATGTCAACGAAAGAAAGCCCGCTGCTTCCTTCTTATCGCCATATTCTGGACCTCTACTTCGGCCAAGCCGATGGTCGCCAGGTTCTACACCACCAGATCGAGTCCTTCAACCATTTCCTTGAAGTCGACATTCCCGAGATCGTACACCAGGTCAACCCAATCATCGTCCGCGGTTCACCTGAAATCCCACTCGCCGGCCCTCGTTCGGCGCTCGCCTCAGCAACTGGGCTCTCAACCACTGCGGCGAATGCGCTGATGGGTCAGGCGACGGAACAGGGTATTCCAGCCACTGCCACGATGGCGGCGGATCATGAGTATGAGGTCAACATTGTGTTTGGTAAGGTCACTCTGCGCAAGCCGACGATCTTCGAGAACAATGGTGCTATCCATCCCATGTTTCCCAATGATGCACGTCTACGCAATCTGACCTACGCCGCATCCCTAAATGTCGACGTGCAAATCACAACAACATACATTAACAATACAAACGGTGGCTCCCGTGAGTCCCGTACCCGCGTCTTCCCCAATGTACATTTAGGGAAGGTGCCGGTCATGGTGGGATCGAAGTATTGTCTTCTCCATGACCAGAAGTACCTCCATCCGTCTGAGGTCGGCGAGTGTTCCGAGGATCAGGGTGGCTACTTCATCATCCAGGGTGGTGAGCGTGTGATCATCTCTCAGGAGCGGATGTCAGAGAACCGCCCTTTCGTGTTCCGCAACAACAAGAATGCGACTAAGGACAAGGAGGTCGTTGAGATCAAGTGCATTGGCCCTGATAACGATCAGGTGCCGAAGTCGAACGCTGTAAAGCTCGTCTACCACCCGAAGAACCCTCTCATCCTCCTACTCCGTGCAGCAGTTCCTCGCATCAAGGCTGATATCCCCCTATTTGTCCTCTTCCGTGCACTCGGCGTTCTCGCCGACAAGGACATCATGGAACTCATCCTCGGCCCCGAGCCCGAGTCGACGTTCGATGCTGTTCTCGATGAGAGTATGCAGGAGGCTGCCGAGGTTCATACGCAGGAGCAGGCACTGGAGTGGCTCGGTCAATACATCAATGTCTGGTCCGTCAAGAATCAGAAGCCGATCGTCATCCATGATATTCTCTCAGAGGAGCTCTTCCCGCAGATTGGCGGGTTCGATAAGAACTATGAGAAGGCCTGCTTCCTCGCCCACATGACTCGCAAGGTGCTTTGGACGGCCTGGAAGCGTCTGCCATCCGATGACCGTGATGCGTACCCGAACAAGCGTGTGGATATTCCTGGTTTCCTCCTGGCTGATCTCTTCCGTAAGACTTTCACGGCGCGTATGGTCAAGGATATTCGTGCCTCACTCGGCAAGGAGATCCACAGTGGTTCCTGGAAGGCCAACAAGAACTTTGAGGAGATTGTGAACATCAACAACATCAACAAGATCATCAAGTCGACGATCCTAGATGTCAACCTCAAGTCTTCGATGGCTACGGGTAATTTCGGCAACATGAAGATCGGTGGGCCAGCTAAGATTGGTGTGTCACAGGTGCTCAATCGCCTGAATGCCATCTCAGCCGCCTCGCACTTGCGTCGTATCTCAACACCGATTGAGAAGACTGGTAAGTTGATTGCACCACGTAAGTTGCACAATTCGCAATGGGGCTACATGTGCCCTTGTGAGACGCCAGAAGGTCATTCGGTGGGTGTGGTGAAGAACATGTCGTCGACCTCTTTCGTCAGCATCTACAGCAATGCCGGCATCGTCCGTGATTTCCTTGCACGCCAGGGGAAACTGGTTGCACTCCGTGATGCCGATCTTGAGATGCTCCATGAGTCCACGCGTGTCTTCTTGAATGGAGCATGGGTTGGTGTCTTCCGCTCGGATGAGACCATGGAAGCAATTGATACTCTTAGGAAGGCCAAGCGGTCGGGTGTGATTCATGTGCATACGGGCATTATTTGGAAGACGGCGCTCAAGGAGTTGTGGATCACGACGGAGGCTGGGCGTATGTTGCGCCCGCTCTATTACGCTCCCGCTCTCCGTGAGATTGCGGCTTCACCGGGTATGCAGGCCCAGATCAATGCAATCAAGGACTGGGATGCAATGACAATGTGGCAGACGCCGAGTGGCAAGCAGCTGATTGAGTACATTGATCCTGGTGAGACGGAGGGTACTTACATTGCCATGCAGTCAGCCGATGTCATCAAGAACAAGGACTACACTCACGCAGAGATCCATCCTTCAGTCGCGCTCGGCACCTTGGCCTCGACGATCCCTTTCCCTGATCACAATCAATCGCCGCGTAATGCATACCAGTCGGCGATGGGTAAGCAGGCTATGGGTATGTATGCATTGAACTACCGTGAGCGGTTTGATACAATGGCACATGTGCTCTCCTACGTCGACAAGCCGTTTGTCAGCCCGTTCATGAGTAAGTTCTATGGTTCACAGACACTCCCCGCTGGCCAGAACATTATTGTGGCGATCATGACCTACTCAGGATACAATCAGGAGGATTCGAACATGATTAACCGTGCATCGCTTGACCGTGGTCGTTTCCGTTCGGTGTTCTATCGTACCTACAAGGATGAGGAGCGGAAGAATCAGTCCTCTGGTGAGGAGGAGCGCTTCTGTAATCCTGACCCTGCGCTAACCAAACAGATGAAGAACAGCAACTATGGTAAGCTGGGTCCTGATGGTTTCGTGCCTGAGAACACCTATGTCAATTCGGATGATATCTTGATTGGTAAGGTCGTTCCCATGCGTGTTCCAACGGGCCAGGTTGTGCCTGCTGGCGCCAAGCGTTTCCGTGATGTGAGTCGTACGCCGCGCAACAATGAGGTCGGCTATGTCGATCGTATCTACAAGTCGCGAAACGGTGAGGGCTACAGCTTCGCCAAGATCCGTATGCGCCAGGACCGTGTTCCTGAGATTGGTGATAAGTTCAGTTCACGCCATGGTCAGAAGGGTACGATGGGTATGATCCTCAATCCTGAGGACATGCCACAGACTGCAACGGGTATTGTGCCTGATATGATTATTAACCCTCATTGCATACCAAGTCGAATGACTATCGCACAGTTGCTGGAGACGCTGCTCGGCAAGCTCTGTACGCAGATGGGGACACTAGGTGATGGCACGCCGTTCAATGATACGTCGGTTGAGGGTATTGCACGTCTGCTGCGGGACAATTATGGTATGGAGCCGTATGGTAATGAGATCCTTTACAACGGACACACGGGTCGAATGATGAATACGAGTATCTTCATTGGGCCTGTTTATTACCAGCGCCTGCGCCACTGTTCTGCGGATAAGTTGCACAGCCGTGCATCTGGTCCGCTGGTTATGCTTACGCGTCAGCCTGCGGAGGGTCGTGCACGCGAGGGTGGTCTGCGTTTCGGTGAGATGGAGCGTGATTGTGTTGC
>JACCDY011440155.1_pt1 | contig 11862 bp, 9 predicted proteins | sample 7446391 | NCBI WGS metagenome assembly JACCDY01 (sample SAMN15323451, study PRJNA562643) | freshwater metagenome | isolation source: river surface water | place: USA:Blue River Watershed | collected 2017-08-18
ATGTTATCATTTGATAAAAAAATTCTTAATTTGGATTCAAGATGTATCAAGTTTTTACCATACACTAAATTTTATTGGATACAACCTCCTAAAAAAATTGCTCCAAATATATTTTTAGAATATCATGGTGTTAAAGACACTTTTGAATACAATACAAACAAAGATTTTAATGTAACTTTTATGACTGGACATAAAAATTATTGTCCAGGACATAAAATTAGACATGAAATATGGAATAGACAGGCAGAAATTAAAATTAAAAAAAAATTTTTTTATAGTCAAGTTAATGATGGAATGGTATTATATCCTGATAATTTAATATTAAATCATCGAAGAGATAAAACAATAATGTTTGAAAATTCGATGTTCGCCATTGTAATTGAAAATAATAAATCCGATAATTATTTTACAGAAAAACTAATTGAATGTATTGTATCTAAAACCTTACCAATCTACTATGGATGTCCTAATATTTCTGAATATTTTAATTCAAATGGTATTATTATGTTCGAAAATACAAATGAACTAATTAATATTGTTAATAATTTAACACCTAATGATTATTATCATAGATTAACAATTATTGAAGAAAATTTTAATAAATGGGTCAATATGAAATCATTTAGTGAACAAATTGAAGATCTAATATATACAAAAATATAGATCTAACATTTTTTAATTATTATTATATAAATTAATATATATAATGGTACTTAAAGTCTGTAATGATGTTTTTATAGACAGAATTTATGTTGTTAACTTAGAATTTCAAATTGAATTAAAAGAGTTAATTACAAAACAATTAGAAAAATTTAATTTATTAGAATATACAACATTTATAAATGCTATTTATAGACCCGATAAACCATCTTTTGGTTGTACATTATCTCATCATTTAATATATGAAGATATGAAAAAAAATAATTATGATGCAATAATGATATTAGAAGATGATTGTGAATTAGAAGAATTCCCTTTCAATATTACAGATCCGGTTCCCTCGGATTGGCAAATTTTGTATCCAGGATATCTAGTCTTGGACACATTAAGTTTTAGAGAAAATAATTCATTTTTAAGATTAGTTGACGCAAGAAGTTCACATTGTTATATAATTAAAAAAGATATCTTAAATTATTTAATTAAAATGACAAAAACAGAAGATATACCACTTGATGCTAGACTAATTTGTCCTATGCAAAGAGCTGTTCCAACATATGGATTTTATCCAATTAAAGCTTATCAAAAAAAACATATTTCTGTTATTGGAGGTGATTGTGTTAATTGGAGACCTATTATGGATGAAAAAGCATTAATGTGTTATAATAATACAAATAAAAATATAGTTTTAGCTGAAGAATGGAAAAGTCATTATATTGAATTGACTAATAAATAAAATTTAAATAATTATAATTATTAGTTAACATTATATAATATTATGAAAGTATTAATTACTGGAGGTTCTGGGCTTGTTGGTTCCGCTATCAAATCTATATCAAGTTTGTATCCTGATTTACAATTTATTTTTTTATCTAGTAAAGATTGTGATTTGACTAATTGGGAACAAACAAACCAATATTTTAATTCAGTTAAACCTGATTATGTTATTCATTTGGCTGCTAATGTTGGAGGTCTTTTTAAAAACATGAAATATAAAGTTGATATGTTAGAATCTAATTTAACTATCAATTCTAATGTTCTAAAAGCTTCACATAATGTTCAAGTTAAAAAACTTGTTGCATGTTTAAGTACATGTATTTTCCCTGATAAAACTACTTATCCTATCAACGAATCAATGTTACATTTAGGACCACCTCATTTTTCTAATGATGCTTATGCATATGCTAAAAGGATTTTAGAAGTTCAATGTAAGGCTTATCGGGAACAATATGGAGATAATTTTGTTTGTGTTATTCCTACCAATATCTATGGGTTATTTGACAATTTTAATTTAGATGATGGACACGTAATTCCAGCATTAATTCATAAATGTTATTTAGCTAAACAATCAAATAGTAAATTTGTTATTGCGGGAACTGGTCAACCTCTAAGACAATTTATTTATTCAGAAGATTTAGCCAAGCTTATTATATGGGTTCTAACTGATTATAATGATTCAAATCCTATAATTTTGTCTGTAAGTGAATCAGAGGAAATTTCAATTAAAGATGTGGTTGATATTATTTGTAAAGAATTTGAGTATTGGAATGTTGAATGGGATAATTCAAAACCAGATGGACAATTTAAAAAAACAGCAGATAACAATAAATTAATCAGTATGAATGACTTTAAATTTACTGATATAAATGTTGGGTTAAATAAAACAATCAAATGGTTTATTGAAAATTATAATATAGCAAGAAAATAAATTTTTTATTTAGGTTAAAATTATAAATTTTTTTATCTAAAATATTAATAATAATAAAAAAATAATATGACTACTCATCATAAATTAATTAATTTGGAATTTAAATCAGGTCAAACTAATTATTTTGATATTAATACTAGAAAATTTGGTACTAATACGCATTGTGTTGCTAAAGCTTCTGGAAATAAAGATTTGGATTATTTTGTAATAAAATTTAGATTTACAATAAATTCCTCAATCAAACAAATTACTAATTTTAAAATTGATAAAATTAAACACACAGATTCTAATGGTAATTTAATTTTAAATAATAAAGAAGATAAATCAAATTCTTCATCGGTTGAAAAAGATGAATTTGAACAATTGGTTAGTGATAATATAAAATTAATGTTGACTACTTGTAATATTAAAATTTATGGTTGTTATAGTAGAGTAAGTATTAAATTACCTGTGAATATTGATAATTCAGATTTTAAAATAGTTATTGGATCAAAAAAATATATTGGTAAAGAATTATCTAGTTCAAAAACAAAATCATCTTTTGACAGTACAACTTCTTATACGGACAATTCTAGTTCTACTAAATGCAGTTCATTTATCCAAAAAATTATGAAATTAATATCATGGAGTGTTGTGGTATCATTTGTTATATATATTCTTAAATACAATTTTATTACAGATAAAAATATTGTTGGTAATGAAATTAATGAAGAAATTAATAATGAAATTAATGAAGAAATTAATGAAGAAATTAATAATGAAATTAATGAAGAAATTAATGAAGAAAATAAAATAGATAATATTATCCAAAATGATAATTTTGAATTTCATGAACCAGATTACCAAATGGTAAAAGAAGAAGATATCAATAATATAGTTAATGAAACTATTGATAATATAAATAACGCTGTTGAAGAAAATATAAACGAACCAATTAATGAATCAATTAATAAATCAATTAATGAACTAACTAATCAAGTTGATGAAAAAATAAATATTGAACAAAATGAGAATTAGATAAAAATCAAATAATATTTTATCAAGATAAACATACTGTATTGCAAATTATTTCTGTAACTAAATATGGGTTTAGATTTGATGCAGGTCTTCTGTCTTCCAAATATCCACAATTATCTTTTGCTACATTCAGAGGTATTCTTATACTTTTTCCTCTATCAGATATGCCCCATGAAAAATCATGTATTGAACTGGTTTCTAAACCTCCAGTAAGTCTTTCGTCATTGTATAATCCATAAACTTCCATATGAGATTTATGTGTTGAAGCTAATTTTTCACATGCTTCTTCTATATATTTAATTCCACCTGGTTCTCTCATTAATCTGGTTGAGAAATTGGTGTGACCTCCAGAACCATTCCAATTACCTTTTTTAGGTTTTGGATGAAATGAAATACCACATGAAAATTCTTCAGAAATTCTGTCAAGTACATATCTACTAATCCATAATTGATCGGATAATTCAACGGGTTCTAACGGTCCAATTTGATATTCCCATTGAGATGCCATAACTTCTGCATTAGTACCACATATTGAAAGACCCATTTGTATACAATATTCCAAATGTTTTAAACTTATTGGTCTTCCTAATGCTATATACCCACCAACTCCACAATAATATGGCCCTTGTGATCCATTACCAGGTTCATCATCATCAAACCATTGATATCCTTTAGTATTGAGATTTTCAACACCATTCAAAATTTTAATAGATTTACTAATTATTACATATTCCTGTTCAATTCCAAACCATGGTTCTTGGTCTGCACATTTTTTATAAGTTTCTACTAGTTTTACTCTTGTATTAGTTATATGGGGTGTACCATCTTTATTATAACATGAACACAAGATTAAATAACTAGTACACCATGTGATAAATGGATTAGGAAAAATATTAACAGGTTTTAATAAGATGTCCGAATCTTTTCCTTCAGCTTGTCCAGTTGATGATCCATCAAAATTCCATTCGGGAATAATAGGTAAATTATTTTTTGTCAAATTATCTAATCCATCAATATTAAGTACCTTTATTTTACTTCTAGTATTTTCAAATCCATCTATCCATACATACTCTAAACAAAATTTACCCATTAGGATTTAATATATATTGATTAAATAATTTTATCTATTTAAATTAAGTAACATATTCTGATGGAGAATTATGATTTATCAGAAAAATCAAAAAGCATAGAAGAAGATATAAATAATAAAATTAATATAAACCAAATTAATTATATTAATGTTAATAATGAAAATAATGTTAATAATGAAAATAATGTTAATAATGAAAATAACGATATAAATAATATAGAAAATATACATAAAAGGCTAGATGACTTTTTTCAAAATGATATATGGGAAAATAAAAATATATCTAATTATAAATTATCCAAAATATTAGATTATGTACACAAACTTAAAAAAAGGTTATCAACCAAACCAAAATTTAGTATAGATACATTTTATCATTTAGAAATTAATGATTTAAAAGAATCTAATAAAGAAATTAACAAAGAAATTGTAAAATATAAAAAAGAAAATATTGGTTTGATAAAAATACATTCAGAATTATTTATTGAATACCACAATATCTATAATGAATTATATTTTCTCAACAAAAATAAAAAATACAATTTTGATATAATTTATTGTGGGAAAAATAATCAATGTGTACAAGAAAACTTTATAGAATTGAATTTAAATATATTAAATTTTAATTATGAACATGATAAATATATTGATTTGTTTAAAAAAAATATTGTACATGAGGATGTAGATTTACTTATTAGTAAATTAAAAAATAATATTCAATTAACAAAAATACCAGATTTTAATAAAATAGAATTACCTATTATTTTATTAGATTCTGAAAATATATTAAAATCTTTTAAAACACATCATTTACTTAAAAATTATATAGGCATAAACAATTTTGATAAACTATATAACAGTTGGTATTATGGAGAAACTATGTTTTTAGGTAAAATAAATGATAATATGTCATTGAGTGAATTTTCACAATCAACCAAATATATTGAACCATTTACATCTATTTCTTTATCTGATACTGAAAAAAAATATTTAATATCTAATATTGTATCCAATTACTTACAAGAATATTTTGTTATATGTGTTATCAATAACAAAAATCAAGATACTAACGAATATAATCAACAATATGATAAAAATATATTATATATTAATATAAATTACACAAAATATGATATAAGAGAGCAAGATGATCACTTTATATTATATTTGTATTTCCTATTAATTAAAATTAATAAAAAAGTATTTATTTTATCTGGTGATAATTATAAATTTTACACTGATAAATTATTAATTTATGATTTTAGATTTTTATACGATTTAGATATTGATAAAACAAATTTAATTTTAACAAATAGTTTTAACGATTTGATAAAAATAAATAACAACATAATCCCATTATTTATTAATAATATTGAACCTATTAAAATTAATGATAATTCAATAGTATTAAATGATTTTGAAAACTTATTTATAAAAATTATTAAAAATAATGATAATTTAATAGAAGCAGATATATTAAATTATTGTAATATATTAAATAAAGAATTAGAAAATACAGTACTATGTTATGATGAAATTTTTACATTCTTAGAGTCAAAATCTAAAAAAGAAATATTTAAACTAGTTCTTAACAAAACTAATTTATTTAATAAAAATTTTGATATTACATTTGATATTTATGTAAATAAAATAAAAATTTTAATTAATAATTATTTAATTTTAAAATTTATAAAAACTTATCATCAAACTGATCAAATTATAAAAGAATACATAAAAATTTTTGATAAAATTATATATATATATGATAAATTAGACGATTCTATTGAAAAAATTAGAAAATTATCATCAAGTCCAAATCAATATTCCAAGTACTTTGTATACTTAAATTCATTATATTTATATATGAAAAAAATAGGTTTGTTTAAAAAAATATTTTAGTAAACTTGAAAATTTAATTTAGTTTTTATAATTCAAATGTTTATTATTATTTTTATCTTAAAATAATAATAAAGCGAACAAAATTAAAATATTTTTAAATTGTATAAAAAATATAAAAATAATATAGTAGACAATTTTATAATGATTTTTACAAAAAAATACGTTTTTTTAATCATTTTTTTATTAAAAAAAGAAAAATAGTAAACGATTTTTTATAAAAAAACCTTATTTTTTAACTACACACACACACAATAAAACTAAAAAATATCTGGAGTATTTTAAGATAAAAATAAAAAAGTATTAAAGTAGTTGTGTTTGGTTTTGTTTGTTAATAAAAAGGGTATAAGGAAGTGAGCGGAAAATAATAAACTTCAGCGGAAATATTTAAATTTTAGCGGAAAAACGGATTTTTAGCGGAAAAATATAATATATATAAAGTTATTTTTATATATTAATAGTATATATAATGGTAAATTATACCTGTGAACGTTGTTTAAAATCTTTTTCAAGAAAAAACGACTTAACATATCATTTGGAAAAGAAAAAGAAACCATGTCAATCAATTAATAAAAAAGACTCATTAGTTTTACTCCAAGCTACTCCAGAATTACTCCAAGCTACTCCAGAATTACTCCAAGCTACTCCAGTTTTACTTCAAGATACAAAAAGTATTAAAGATAATGTATTGAAACAAGCGGAAATAATTAAAAATACAGAACCATTAAATTTAATTAAGAAAAATATTTATAATTGTATGTATTGTAATTTAGTATTTAATAGAAAAGATAATTTAAAAAGACATTTAGAAAGTAGATGTAAAGTTAAAAAGTTAGATAATGAACATAAAGAGAAAACATTTGAATTACTTATTAAAGAGAAAGATAATGAAATTAAAGATATTAAAAAAGAACTAGAAGAAATAAAAAAACAAATGGAAACACAAATAAATAAAGTACAAACACAAAATATAAATAAAGGTCATATAACTAATAATAATACCAATATTATTATACCTCAGTGTAAATTGGCTGATTTTGGAACTGAAGACTATGAAAAAATTGACCTAAAAAGAATATTAAATTCAATTAAAAATTCTGGAGTTAATGGTATAATAAACTGTTTTAACGATATACATTATAATGAAGAAGTACCACAATATAAAAATGTATTTATCACAGATAAAAGCCGAGACAAAGGAATGGTTTTTGAAGGTGGACAGTGGAGAGTAAAAACAATTAAATATATTGTAGGTGAAATAATTACACATATTGAACGATATATTAGAATAATAGATAGTAGAATTAAAAAAGGTAAATATAAAGATATGTTAGACCCAGAAGACCCTGATAAAAAAAGAAAACTTAATATTAAAGAACTTAAAAAAACATTAGAATCTAGATTAAAAAAATACATTAAGAGATATTATGGAGATGACGAAGAAACAACACCAAAAGATTCTACTAAATTTTATAATATGGTAATTAAAAACCTTTCTAACCATTTATTCGATATTAAGGATAAAATATACAGATATTATGAAAAAGTATTAGAGGACATTAATAAAGATACATCAGATGATCCTGAACTAAAAGTAATAAAGGAAGAGAAAAAACAAATTATTAAAGAATTAGATAAATTAACAAAAGAAGATATAGAAGCAGAAAAAGTTGATGATTCAGAAGAAGATTCAGATGATGATTCAGATGATGATTCAGATGATGATTCAAATGATGATAATGCAGAAGATAAAGAAAATCAAGAAGATAAATATGAATACAGAGAAGTAACTTTAGATAGTGGTCTTAAAAAAATGAAATGGTTAATTAAAAATGTCGATTATAAAGATTCATTTAATTTTTAATTTTCTTTTACTATAATAAAATAATTAATATCAATGTTTACACAAATAAATTTGACATATAATAATACAATCAAATATACCAAATATTTTTTATGTGTATGGCTATTCCATCCTTTGCTAGATTATTTTTTTCAACGTATAAATTTTGGTATAAAAATTAATTTAAAATTTAGTTTAATTTTCTTTCCAATTGAAATACATTATTCACTTGGAAAAAATTTAAAATACCTAGACGATCTTGAATAATTTAATTATAAAATGATGGTTTGACTCCAATAATTTTATTATTTAATACTTTGTATACTTTTGATTTGATTTCATGAGGTTTTAATTTTGTATTAAATGGTCTATATATATCATAATTCATAAAAACCAATATTTGTAATATATATTTTTTTAACATAGAAAAATCATTTATTGTTAATTTTATTTTTTTTCTAATATATTCAAAACTACATAATTCTGATTCATACCATATTACTGTTAAATTAACAAAAGTTAATCCTATTAATTCTATTTCTACCACATCAGATTCATTAAAATCATTTAATTCATTGTATTTGGAGAAAAATCTATCCAATAAATCAATTAATAATGGTAACCCTTGGTCTAAATTTAATGTTATTCTTTCATATAACTGTATAACTTTATCATAAAACATTTTTCTAAATTCTAAAAATTCATCACTTGCTAAATTTTCATATCCATAATTATATGAAATAGTTTTTGCTTCTAATTCTTTTCCTGTTAATTCTCTATATATCATATATATATCTCCAACTCTATCTTCTACTTTTTTTAACATTGAATCTGTTATTCTTACATATTTATATAATAATTCTAATTTATCGCCTGAAATAGTATTATTTTCTTTTTCTATCTTTTTCTTAAATAATTTTTCCACATCCAAACAATTAATTTTTTTCAAATCGTTTGAAATACTTTTTTCAATCTGTTCGATATCAAAACCCTGTCTTAAATAATCATTATACAATATAGATATAGGATTGTATCCTAACAATAATTCAGCAAAAACTATTCCTAAACTCCATATATCTGATTTAAACCCAGAATTGATGTATTTAATTTGGTTACCCGTTTCATATTCTAAATCTTCTGGACATCTGTAAGTTAAAGTACATGTTTTGAAATAATCCTTAGAATCTGATAGTTTTACACCTCCTAAATCAATCAACACATATTGTTCTGGATCAGTAGCTTTAGAATTATATAAAATATTTGCACTTTTAATGTCACCATGTAATAAACCAATACTATGTAAATTATTTAGTCCAATTAATAATTGGGTAGAAATTGTTAAAAAGTTTTCTCTAGTATAATCAACATTTTTAATTTTGGTTAATGTGGATAAACTATCATTATAAGTTTTTAATTTATTAAATACCAATATACTAGAATCTAATATTATCCATGGACATCTCTGATAAATTAAAGGTTGAAATGTTCCTAATTTTTTTCTATCAGATTTATCTAACAAATTATCATAGATAAAAGTTGATTTAGATTGTAATAAATTTTTGCTATCTGGTATTGAATTTAACATAATTATTTCAATTAAATTATTTCGCTCAATAATATTTGGATTATGTTTATTTTCACTTACTCCTAGTTCTAAAATTTTATAAATTATATTATTATCATCACATACAACTACACCAAAAGAACCATTATCTTTATAAAAATAAATATTTGATTCAGGATTATTATTTACTTTATATTTATTTATTTCATTATTTATAATTAATTTATTATTTGGCTTATTCATTTTTGATACTTCTTATATTATTATAGAAAATTATTTTATATTCAAGTACACATTAATAATTTTTTTCCATTAATTCATTATATTCTTTAGAAATTGTTATAACGTTACTATGTGTTTTATATATATATTTATCATACACCATATTAAATTCTAATGTAACACATATATCTGTAATTGAATTTGATATCATTTGAATATCTACTGTTGTATATTTTTTATGTGTAAAATTTGTTTCGTTTATTTTATTAATTAAATCAATATACATTATTGTTTCCCTGTCATTAATAGCTAAACTTATTAAAATAAATGAAATAAATAATAAAATCAAATCACTTTTTAAATCAGAATCAGGATTTAAATTTAGTTGCTGAATAAAATCTATTAAATACGGATCATTCTTTTCTAAAACTTTTATTATATATTTATCAGTCAAATACATTGTTAAAGGTAAACAATTTAATTTACCTAATATATGTAAAATTTCTCTGTAAATAGGATAGTGGGTTTTTCTAAAAGTATTAAATATAACTTTTAATTCTTGGGATAAATCACAAATAATATCTGATTGTATAGTTTTTTCAGGTTTAACTATTCTTTCTCCAAATAAGTCCAAGTATAATTCATCAATATTTTCATGCCTATTTCTTGGATTAATATTTAATGATCGTTCTAAAATATTTACTTTTGAAATAAATTCATTTAATTTTTTTTTAATCAAATAATCTCGTTTTATTGTTAAATGTGTTCTAGAATTTAACATTCTATATAATTCACATTCTATCAATTCTTCAATTTCTTGTTGTGAATTTTCCTTTACTGAAATTAATAATTCATTATAAATTTGTGTTATAGGATTATAACCCATAATTATCTCTAATATAACCAAACTAATTGACCAAATTTCTGATCTAAAACCATGATTTGGAAATATTTTTGGAGAATTTAAATTATATTCATATTCTAGTTCTTCAGGTGATCTATATGTAAGTGTACACGTTTTATCATAATTTATACTACCAACTCTTTTTACACCTCCGAAATCAATTAATTTACAAAAATTGTCTTGAAACAATATATTTGTACTCTTTATATCACCATGTATTAAATTATTTGTATGTAAAAAATTAATACCTTTTAGAAATTTTTTTACTGTGGAATCAAAATTTTCTAACATAAATTTTCTTCGTTCATAAACCATATTTGATAAATTTTTATTATAGTTCCGCATTATATTTAAAATTATTTTATCCTCATCATTTTTAATAAAGTTGTAATTTAGTTTTTTTTCAATTTCGGAATCAAAATCAAAACTTTCTCTAAATACTTTATATGTAAGTACTTCAGTAAATTCATTTTGTAGTGGAAAGTAATCCTCATTCAAATAATCAGGATAATTAATTTTAAAATAATTTAGATATATAGATTCAATAAAATTTTGATAATATAACTCTTCTGAATTAGATAATAGCGTTATTTTGTAAACTAACTCTTCATTACCCAATTCTTTTAGTACTACTCCATTTGAACCTGATGAAACATATATTAATTTTGTTTTTTCATGTTGAACAAATTGATTATTTTGTAAATCCATTTCCCTAGTCCTTATATTAATTAATTCGTTTATTAAATCGTATACTGTTTTATTTTTAATACCTTGTTCTCTATTTATATTATTTATAATTGGTTTAATATTTAATGCATAATTATTCATCATTTTACCTATATATTTTATATAACAATTAATTATTTTATCAATTTTTATAAAAACATAATTATATTTTTTGCAAATTATTATATTAACAATATTTGTCATAATAATTTGCAAGTGGTACTATATGACCACG
>JACCDY010091427.1_pt1 | contig 11861 bp, 2 predicted proteins | sample 7446391 | NCBI WGS metagenome assembly JACCDY01 (sample SAMN15323451, study PRJNA562643) | freshwater metagenome | isolation source: river surface water | place: USA:Blue River Watershed | collected 2017-08-18
AAAAAATGCCAGCCACATCTCGTCAATCATGTGCCTTTTTGGAACATGTCATGCAACAAAGTTTGGATTATTTGGAAAAATGCGTTGAAAAAACAGATAAACAATCCGGGGCTGATTTGGTAAAGACTCGGAGCGAAGCGGAGAGGCATGCTTTTGTAAAAAACATTGGATTGATTGCGTTTTCTTTATATCATGACAAATGTCCATCATCTTCTTCTGCTTCTGCTTCTGCTTCCCCATTATTCTCCAAAATAAAATCGTAAAAAAACAATCATTATTATTTTTTTTTCATATTTTTCAAAAAAAATAATATTTTTTTTTATAACCTTTACATCACCTGTATGTACAAAGAACAAGGCACACTAACACACACACATTCACGTTTCTAAATTATTTTTTTTTAACTTTGTGAAAGTGAAAATGTAATGGTGGTATCACTTGTTATCGCCGCATCATAGGCATCGGGAGAAGCTACCATTAATTTATCACCTTTTCGAAGATATAATGAGGAAGCCGGAAGATTCAATCCAATCGAACGACAAGAATTCAAACCGATACCCGAAGTGGACAAAATATTCGTGGCATTGGGCATGGTATACCACGTGGATGTGGGATCAAAACTGTATGCCATGGAATTGCCACCTTGACCAACGGCAATCCACCGATCGTTGTAATAAATAATGTCATTGCAAGTTGTCGAGAAGGTACTTACCCCACGTCCTGTCCAAGTTGTCAAATCGGTGGATGTTGCAATGGTATTCGAACCCGAGCCAACAGCAACGGCGACACGACCATTCCACTCAATGGCTTTACCAAGAGAAAGACCAGATGTAACGCCTGTCCATCCAGTCGATCCATTCAACGTGGTGGTATACGCCAAGGTATTGCCGCCTTGTCCAACGGCGATCCATCTATTTTTCACCCAACGAACATCATTACCAACCGTGGCAAAAACCGTGGTACTTACAGCGGTCCAATTCGCAGCATTCGCATCCGAAGAATATGCTACACGAGTGGTGGTACCATTTCCGCCCACGGCAACCCACGCCGTTCCATTCCAATCGGCAGATTTGGCTCCTGCGGGAAAGGTAGTTAGACCCAATCCCACCCATGTGATACCATCGACACTGGTGGCAAGTGAATTATCTACACCAGATCCCATGGCCAACCATATGGTGCCATTCCAAACAACTTTTGAAACGGAAGTGGAAAACACGGCAGTGCCCAATCCCGTCCAAATTCTGCCATCGTAACTGTACGCGAGTGTATTGGTAGTGCCCTGGCCTCCCGCCACCCAAAGTTGTCCATTCCATTCAACACAATTGCATGACGTTGAAAACACCGTTTTGCCCAATCCTTCAAATTTCACACCATCATAACTGAATGCCATGGTATTAATCGTACCTGTACCACCGGCAATAATGGGATGCAGAACGTGCGTGGCGGCATGGGGTTGACGTGTCCACAAAAGATTTCCGGTGGCATTTGCCGCCGTCACAGGACCTGTCCAAGAAATACCATTTACACTGTAATATATATTCGTGCCACTTAGTGCCACCCAGGCCGATCCATTCCATGCACAACCACTGAATCCCGCACTGCCGCCCAAATTGGGTCCCAAATTGCCGGTCCACGTGACGCCATTGTCGGCACTAAAAACAAGAGCATAATTTGTTCCCCCTCCCGTGGTAGCCAATAAAATACCTCCTTGTCCGTTGAAAGCAATCGCATTCACCGGACCATTGGATGCCACCAAACGATTGCTTTGCCAATTTATACCATCAACACTTACGGTAATCGTGGTATCGGTGACCGTGGCTGTTTTGCGACCCATCAAGAAAAACGATCCCGTCCATTCCACCGTCAATCCACCAATGCTGGTGCTTGATTGTTCCGTCCAGGTTTCACCGTCGTAACTATACAAAATTTTGGTGGTGGTGGCGGATCCATTGGTTTGTGCAGATACCACCCATAGGGTTCCATTCCAGGCAATTCCATTTACGGGTTGATTGTTGGTAAGTAAAGAACCCGCATTTCCTGCCGTAATCCATGTATATCCATCATAACTGCGTAAAAGGTGGCGTCCCGTCGACGATAACCCGCCCATCAACCAATACTCTCCGTTCCATTTGATTGCATTTACGGTGGATGGGTCACTGTTGTAATCCAAAGTTATGTAATTATTTGGTGTGTTGGCTGCCCCAAACAAATCGGCGGTCGCCACGGTTGCCCCACTTCCCGCAAGATTTCCAAAAATAAATTGTTTGCCGTTGAAGCCCACTGTTTTGGCGGCCGTTGCAATATTCGTCGAAATATTCGACCATGTCACACCGTCGTCGCGTGATATCATGTTTCCAGATATCAAGGCGTTGGCGGGATAGACTATACGATGGCTGAATTGTTTTCCACTGTATTCGATCGCCGTCACTTTGTTATTGAATATCGTGCTTCCCGTGGTTGCTGCCGTCCAGCGTATACCATCGTAACTATACGCGATTCTGCCCACGCCTCCATACGTGCCCGACGCCACGAATTTGTTGACGGCCCAATCGACTTGCACAAAATTGGAACTGCTATCAAACATTGTGGCACCGAGAGATGTCCAATTCACCCCATCGTAACTGTACGCCAACGTGTTGCTCGCCGTGATGCCACCCGCCACATAAATTTGGCCGTTGTAGGCAATCGATGTGCAGCCCGTCGTCAATCCCGACATGGTGAAGGTATTCCATGAGGTGGCGTCGATGTTGGTGCTATAGGCACTCGCCACATTGCCGGAAGCCACCGTGCCACTGATGATCCAGTTGGCACCCGTCCATGTGATCGCACGAATGTTCGTCGCCGTGAAGGTGAGTGCCGTCCATGTGATACCATTCAAACTCTTGTACAATTGTGTGTTGGCCGACGATCCATTGCAACCCGCCAACCAAAAGAGACCATTCCATTCAAGACCATTCATATCGGGGGTACCACCCAAGGTAATGGTGGCCGCCGACGTCCATATGATTCCATTGTAACTGTAATAAATCACGCCTCCTTTGGTGGTCGCCACAAACATGGTGCCATTCCATTTGACGCGTTGGCCTTCCGACGCTATGCCCGTGCATTCGGTCCACGTCGTCAAATCCAAACTGTAATAAGCGTAATTGCTTGTGGCCGAAATACCCACGATTACCCAGGTGGATCCATTATAGGCAATGTCATTGACACGCGTGGTGAGTGGACTGGTTCCCAATCCCGCCCATCGAATGCCATCCGTACTGAACGCCAAGGTGTTTCCCGATGAATCCCCACCTGCCGCCAACCATTTGGGATTGGTATTCGTGTTACCAAACGTGTACGTCATGGGCAAAGTGTTGTATCCATTCGTCATTGCCAATATGGATGAGGAGGAGGAGGAGGAGGAGGATGATATGCTATTGTTGGACAACGTTAAATTTTGGTTGGTCGTGAACGAGAAATTCGCGCGATTCTTTGTCATGTTGTCAGAGACCACAAATTGGGCGACAGGAGCGGTGGCAGGGATGTTTGCACCCGTGGGACCCAGTGGACCGGTTGCTCCCGTGGATCCCTGTGGGCCGGTGGGACCAGTTTCTCCGGTGGGACCCGTGGGACCTGTGGGACCGGTGGGACCCGTGGGACCGGTGGCACCCGTGGGACCGGTGGGACCCGTGGGACCCGTGGGACCCGTACTGGCTGTGGGTCCCGTTGGACCCGTTGGACCAGTTTCTCCGGTTGGGCCCGTTGGACCTGTGGGGCCGGTTGGACCCGTGGGACCCGTTAGACCGGTGGGGCCAGTGGGGCCGGTGGGTCCCGTGGGACCAGTGGGACCAGTGGGACCGGTGGGACCCGTTTCACCAATCGAACCGGTTGGTCCTGTGTCTCCGGTGCCACCATAACCAGTGGGACCAGTGGGGCCCGTTGGGCCCGTAGGACCCGTTTCTCCCGTGGGACCCGTGGGGCCTGTAGGACCCGTAGCGCCGGTTGCTCCGGTAGGACCCGTGGGTCCCGTGGCTCCAGTTGGACCCGTCGCTCCAGTTGGACCGGTGGGGCCCGTGGGACCCGTAGGACCTGTGGGGCCCGTGGGGCCTGTTTCTCCGGTGGGACCCGTGGGGCCCGTGGGACCCGTTGGACCGGTGGGACCAGTCGGACCGGTGGGACCCGTGGGACCCGTGGGACCTGTACTTGCCGTGGGGCCGGTGGGACCGGTTTCTCCTGTTGGGCCGGTGGGGCCGGTAGGGCCAGTGGGGCCAGTGGGGCCGGTGGGGCCAGTGGGGCCGGTGGGGCCGGTGGGACCCGTTGGACCCGTGGGACCTGTGGGACCCGTTGAACCCGTTGGGCCCGTGGGACCGGTGGGACCCGTGGGACCGGTTGCACCTGTCACACCAGTTGCTCCTGTGGGACCCGTTGGACCCGTTGGACCCGTTGCACCCGTTTGACCATTGGGGCCCGTGAAACCACGAACACCTGTGGGTCCTGTGGGGCCCGTGGGGCCCGTCGGACCGGTTTCACCTGTATTACCCATATCTCCTGTCACACCCGTAGGACCTGTGGGGCCAGTAGGGCCTGTGGGACCCGTGGGACCGGTGGGGCCGGTGGGACCGGTTTCTCCTGTCGGACCTGTAGGACCAGTGGGACCCGTAGGACCCGTTTCTCCGGTAGGTCCCGTTGGACCCGTTTCTCCGGTGGGGCCGGTGGGACCCGTTTCGCCGGTTGGACCGGTAGGACCGGTGGGACCCGTCAGACCTGTGGGACCCGTGGGACCAGTTGGACCGGTGGGACCTGTTTCGCCAGTTGGACCGGTGGGACCTGTTTCGCCAGTTGGGCCCGTGGGACCCGTGGGACCCGTGGGACCCGTTGCGCCCGTGTGACCCGTTGGGCCCGTTGGACCTGTGCAACCCGTTGGACCGGTGGGACCAGTGGGGCCCGTGGGGCCCGTTTCGCCGGTGGGACCCGTGGGACCCGTGGGTCCGGTAGGGCCCGTGGGACCTGTCGCACCAGTCGCTCCTGTGGGACCGGTTGCGCCCGTGGGACCTGTGGGACCCGTGCGACCCGTGCAGCCCGTGGGACCCGTGCGACCCGTGGGACCCGTTGCGCCCGTGGGACCCGTCGCACCAGTGGCTCCTGTGGCTCCCGTTTCACCGAGAGGACCAAAACGACCCACTTGACCATCCGGACCCTGGGGACCTTGGGCTCCGGTGGGACCCGTGGGGCCCGTGGCTCCCGTGGGACCTGTCACACCGGTGGGACCTGTCACACCAATTTGTCCGGTGGGACCCGTTGGACCCGTTGGACCCGTCGGACCGGTTGGACCCGTTGGACCCGTCGGACCGGTTGGACCCGTTGGACCCGTCGGACCCGTCGGACCCGTGGCGCCCGTAGCACCGGTGGGACCGGTGGGACCGGTTACACCGGTGGCGCCTGTATTACCAATGTCTCCTGTGGGACCGGTGGCTCCCGTGGGACCTGTTTCACCTGTAGGACCCGTGGGACCCGTCGGACCCGTAGGACCCGTGGGACCCGTGGGACCCGTGGGACCTGTTTCACCCGTGGGACCCGTGGGACCTGTTTCACCCGTAGGACCCGTAGGACCCGTAGGACCCGTGGGACCCGTGGGACCCGTCGTGCCGGTCGCACCTTGGGGACCTTGTAAACCGGTGGGCCCCGTGTAACCGGTGGGACCTGTATAACCAGTGGGACCCGTTTCACCGGTGGGACCCGTGGGACCCGTTTCACCGGTGGGACCCGTGGGACCCGTGGGACCGGTTTCTCCCGTGGGACCCGTGGGACCGGTTGGACCCGTGGGACCCGTTTCACCCGTGGGACCCGTGGGACCCGTGGGTCCGGTGGGTCCGGTGACACCTGTGGCACCAATGTCTCCTGTCACACCCGTTACACCGGTGGGACCTGTGGTGCCCGTGACACCAGTGGCTCCTGTGGGACCCGTTTCACCCAAAGGACCAAAACGACCCACTGGACCCATGGGACCTGCCGCTCCTGTCATACCTGTGATACCGGTGTATCCCGTGGGACCGGTGGGACCCGTTACACCGGTTGGACCCGTCACACCTATTTGACCCGTGGGACCGGTTGCACCCGTGGGACCGGTGGGACCCGTGGGACCGGTGGGACCCGTTGGTCCTGTGGGGCCGGTTACACCGGTTGCGCCAGTTTCACCTAGAATACCTGTTGGACCAGTGGGACCCGTTGAACCGGTGGGACCCGTTTGACCCGTGGGACCGGTGGGGCCGGTTTGACCCGTGGGACCCGTGATACCGGTGGGACCCGTGGGACCGGTAGGACCTGTGGCACCTGTGGCACCAGTGGGACCCGTGGGACCCGTGGGACCCGTTGGACCCGTGATACCTGTAGTACCGGTGGGACCGGTGGGACCCGTTACACCGGTAGCACCCGTGGGACCGGTGATACCGGTGGGACCCGTGGGACCCGTGGGACCCGTTACACCGGTTGCACCCGTGGGACCCGTGATACCAGTAAGACCGGTGGGACCCGTGGAACCCGTGGAACCCGTCACACCCGTTTGACCTGTCGGGCCCGTGGGACCGGTAGGACCAGTGACACCCGTGGCACCGGTGGGTCCCGTAGGACCTGTAGGACCCGTGGGTCCCGTGGGTCCCGTAGGTCCCGTGGGTCCCATGTCCCCCGTGGGACCGGTTGCACCCGTGGGACCGGTAGGTCCCGTTTCTCCTAATTGACCGGTGGCGCCTGTATAACCTGTGGCGCCCGTGTATCCTGTGTATCCAGTGGAACCTCTTTCTCCTTGAGGTCCCATGTCACCTTGGGGACCCAAAGGACCTTGCATGCCTTGGGGACCTTGGGGACCTTGTTCACCGATGGGACCTACCTCTCCCGTGGGACCGGTGGCGCCGGTGGCGCCAGTTGGACCCATTTCTCCTGTATCTCCTCGAGGGCCCGTGTTACCGGTTGCACCCGTTGGGCCGGTTGCACCCGTGGGTCCCATGTCTCCTTGAGGACCAGTTGCACCTGTCACACCAGTGGCTCCTGTGGGACCCGTTGGACCCGTGGCTCCCGTGGGACCCGTCGCTCCCGTGGCTCCCGTGGCTCCCGTGGGACCCGTCGCTCCTGTCGCTCCTGTCGCTCCCGTTACACCAGTTACTCCTGTGGGACCGGTAGGACCCGTTGCACCGGTGGGACCCGTTATACCAGTTGCGCCCGTCGGACCCGTTGGACCTGTTGGTCCTAGATCTCCTGTGGGGCCAGTTGCGCCCGTGGGACCCGTGGGACCCACATCTCCTGTTGGACCGGTTTGACCGGTGACACCCGTCATACCGGTGGATCCTGTATTTCCTATATCGCCTGTATAACCGGTGTATCCTGTGGGTCCCGTAGGACCGGTTGCTCCTGTATTACCTAATTCACCTGTATAACCAGTAAATCCCGTGCAACCAGTAGGCCCTATTTGACCCGTTGGACCCGTTGGACCTGTGTCGCCTGTTATGGGTGTTGACATGTGTTTTTGTTTGAGAGGTTCTTTTTTTTTTCTTTCTTTCTTTCTCTTCCAAAAAAAAAACTTTTTTTTTTCTTTTTTATTTCCTTTTGAAAAGTGAAAAGTTTTTTTTTTAATACTATTCAATGGTTTTTCTTTTTTTTTTTAAATTTGGTTTGTTTCAATAAAAAAAAATACGCATTCGCATCCATCCACCCATTCATCCTCCTAATCAAGTTGGCGGCGTGGATAAACAAGAACAAAACATGGGCATAATTGGATGTGTTCCTCTTTTTTTATAATAGGGTTGTATCGATGATTGGCTTAAAGAAGTCAATCGTTCTGGTCCCAACGGTCGGCGATTCGGGCGTTCGTCTGTATTTGTGCACAAAGCAAACTCAGAACATGCCGATGCCTTTTCTTTGACGACACCAAATACAATAGGAATATTGGGAGGAATATAACGATCATAATACAAGACATTGTTACTTATAATGGAATTCTCTAAAGAAAATTCCTTGAATTGAACATAATTGTCTTGTGTCAAAACGGGTGCCATCGTCGATTGGCGTTTCAATTGGGTGGCCACACGTTTGTATTTTATGTAATCACTTTGGGACATGCTTTGCTTTGCTTTGCTTTGCTTTGGTTCGCTTTGGTTTGCTTTGCTTTGGTTCGCTTTGGTTCGAAAGAAAGAAAAAAAAAACAAAAAAACAAAAAACAAAAAACAAAAAAAATGAAAGTTTTGAGTGTGTGTATAAACAGGTGTGTGTGTGTGTGTTTCTATAATGTTATGATTATAATTAATATAATATAATATAATATATATTGTATAATATATTGTATAATATATTGTATAATATATTGTATAATATATTGTATAATATATATAAAGTGGTTTGTTATTTGGCGGTATTGCGATACAATTGCTCACACACCAAAGCAAAATTCCAATCCATGCCATTCAAATCCACAATGTCGCCACGATCATTCATCAATTTGATGGACAAACGATGAATATTCACCGGACCAAAATACATGCGGTCTTGATTTTGAAGGGTACCACCAAATTCCGTAAATGTTCCCCCCACTGGACCCGTTTTCAAGGGTATCATCGAAAAGACATCCTTCACATAAGGACCACGCGAATAACTATTCTCTTGGGCTTGCACCGAACGCACCTTCTCTTGGAAAGACGCCAATTGACGCGCCGTATACGTCTTGCCCGGCGTATCGTAATCGAGAGGACGAGGCACCAATTGCTGGGTCGCCGGATCACACACCAATTTGTAGGGTTGCGGCACGATACGTGTCTCCTGCGAACTCACACGTACCAATCCATCGTTTAAATGGTTTTGCAGAAAATCATCCACTACAATCAAGAAATAATTGTATAAATTCGTGTTGGTCGCCGTGTCGCCTTTCAACACACACACATTCGAATGGGTGCCCGTCAAATAGTATTGGAGTGCCGTCGTCCCATACGAATACGTCAAGCCCACATAATCCACCAAATAATAAATAATGAATTCGCGAAAGCCTAAAATCCATCCCAACGTCGTGTCCCACGACACATTTTGGATTTTCTTGCGGACGCCACTCGTGCACGTTATGAAACTAAACGGGTCGTAGAACACCAAACGAAAATCCTTGGTGGTAAAGTATTGGTTGATGTTCAACCGTAATTTGGTGAACAATTGGTTGTTATAAGAAAACACCGAAAATGTCGACCCCGCCGTGATGGGGTTCGCCGTTAATAACGTGTTCAATGTATTTTGCAGGCTTATGATATTGTAGGATCCCGTCGGCACCGTCAGGGTCACTTTGTACAAATCATTGCTGGTTTGCAAACCCACAATCGATGGATCCGGCGAAAAGACGATGCTGCCATTGCTGCTATCAATGGTGATTACTTGATTGGACACCGTCTCATTGGACGAAACATCCGAAAACGTGGCAGGTTGAGCACTCGATGGATAATTCAACAGGGTATACGACGTGTCAAAATGCAATTTGGTGGCCACATTGGAGGCATCCGTAAAATCCAACGTGTAGTCTTTGTACGATAATTTGTCGTTGACTTCAATCGTCAACTTAAAACCCGTGGTAGAATTGTAAGAGACATTGCTGTTCGCCAAGGGATGATTCCAAGATGCGTTGGGAGAAGAGTATTGCGCCAAACGACTATTCAAGTGGACGAGTAGTTGGTTGATGGACGTCAACGTGGTGCCTCCCGTTGAAAAAGATACCACAAAATCCGGCGCCGTTTCGTTGCCATGAACAATCGCGGGCGGGTCTGTTTTTTTTGATTTGATCGCCAACTCATCGTTATCAGTCAACACAATGTTGGTGGTTAATTGATACGGATTCGACGATATATCAAATACATTTTGACCGGACAAATCTACATCGTTTATTTGACCAAATATTTGGGTAATTAGATTCCCAGACAACGTCGCCCTATACAAATTCGTGGGAAACACGCGATTCACCAATATATTGGCATGGACGAAATTTGATGGGTCCAAAACAAAACTCGAACCACTTGTGTCCAAAGATGCTGAACTAAACGAATCGCCTATCATCTTCAAATACTCCGACAAATTGTTATTTCCCGGCGTCAACGAAATGTTATAATTGTTCGGATTTGTTGTCGCCGATGCATCGAACGCTTGCAACGAGGCGTCCGTGTACCCCGGACGAGTGCACTTCAATCGAATTATGGTGTTGGCCTCCGTTGAAAAATTCGATTGAAGAACGGGCACCTCTCCATACAAATCCGAACATTCCAACACAACATACGATTTGTTATCTATGGTGACGAGGGAATTTCCATAAAAATCCGGAAATTGAAATGCCGAATTCGTTCCCCCTACATATATCGTCGATGTCGTGGGAAACAACACCGCCATTTTCACGTCGCGATGACCCACCATCGGCGCATACGTCGCCGCATTGATTTTCAATTCCATCTCAAAATAAGAATTGCCTTGATAGGATTGTTCCAAACCACTAATGTCCCGCCAATACAAACCACTGAAATTGGCGTCCAAGGCTACCGTCGATTTCAACGCCGTGTCCACCACATTCTTCAATTGATCGCGAGTCAATTGGTAATTCCCCGTTGCGTCCACCAAATATCCAAACGACGACGATATGTTGGGCACAATATCTATCGGCGTGAATACCGTGTCATACGTTGTATCTCGCGTATCATACGAGGATCCTCCTCCCTTGTAGACTACAATGCGAAATGCCAAATTCGAGGCATTCGTTTCAAACGTCGACGATGTATTCGCGGAACTATCCGATGGCGTCGACAATCGTTGCGACATGATACTCGTCCCATAGTATTCTCGTTGATTGAAACCCAGGTACGAACCAATGCTCGCCTTTTGCCCCGATTCATCCGTCGTCGATGACCACGAATTCCCCAAAAATTGCATGTGATAATTCGATTCATTGAAATTTTTGCGAATGTCCACGTGGATTTGGGTTTTCCCCGTGCCACTCGTCGTTGTCGTCGTCACTCCATCATTGAAAATCACTTGCGTATGCCCAAAACTCACATCCGGATGTTGCAATCGCATTTGGGCGATGCCTTCGTTGGTCGCATTCACCAGCGACGTCGCATCGTAGTACCCCGGTGTCACGCTCACTTGATAATCGTGAGCTCCCGTTTCCAATCCGGGCACATTCCCCTTTATATAAAAAAAATTCGCACCAAAGGCATTCCCCACCGTATACCAATTGTAAGGGATCGTGAAACTATACAATTTCAACGACACCACATCCCGCAGCGGTTCCGACAAATTGAAAATGAATTCCGTCGAATATGAATTGCCCTTATTCTCGCGGTATTGACTGTCGATACTGATGATACGACGAATCGTTTGCGTCAACAACGGATTCAAATTGTCTTTTGTGTAATCCAAGGGTTTCGTCAATAGAGTATCGTTTTCACGATAAGCCGAATCCATCGATAGAACGTTGCCTCGATTTGCCGTGTATTGTTGTTGGGGATTGTTGGGATCCACCAGCACATCTGTTCTCGTATATGTACCACTGGCCATTGTAGTAGTACCCCTACCACCAGTTCCACTTGTGAATCCTTCTCTCATTCCTGATTTTTTGTTGTTGTTGTTCTTGTTCTTGTTATAATGCTCCTCCTCCTCCTCCTCCTCCGAATCAAAAGAAGAAAAAAAATGATCCATGACTTTTTCATAAAAATCCGCCAAACGATCCCCCCATTCATTCCCATACGATTCATAATGTCGTATCAATTGATTTAATTTTGCTTCCAATTCACCGTCCGTTACATTCGGATGCATATCCAATAATTCATATAATTCTTCGTCCGTATAATTCGATACATCGTATTCGTTGTTGTTGT
>JACCDY011479323.1_pt1 | contig 11856 bp, 15 predicted proteins | sample 7446391 | NCBI WGS metagenome assembly JACCDY01 (sample SAMN15323451, study PRJNA562643) | freshwater metagenome | isolation source: river surface water | place: USA:Blue River Watershed | collected 2017-08-18
CATCATGCGAAATGCGAGACTGAAGAAGATCCGCATAGCACAGTGACACGTGGCATTAAAAAAGTTTTTTTCGAAGGTGCGGAGTTATACCGAGCTGAATCACGCAATCGTGAAACCGTAGAAAAATATGGTCACGGAACACCTGATGACTGGATAGAACGTAATCTGTACACCAAGTATTCCGCATTAGGCGTATCCCTGATGTTGGTATTAGATCTGGTTTTATTCGGTGTGTTGGGCTTAACAGTATGGGCTGTGCAAATGGCGTGGATTCCAGTGACAGCTGCAGGTGTCATTAATGGCATTGGTCACTTCTGGGGTTATCGTAATTTTGATTCATCTGATGCATCGACCAACATCTTCCCATTAGGGATATTGATTGGTGGTGAAGAGCTGCACAATAATCACCACACCTATGGCACTTCAGCTAAGTTGTCTAACAAATGGTATGAGTTCGACATAGGCTGGTTGTATATCTCTATCATGGCTTTCTTAGGCTTGGCGAAAGTAAAGAAAGTGCCACCTGAGCCACGATTTGATTTGCAAAAACAAGTTTGTGATTTAACTACCTTGCAATCTGTGGTCGCGAATCGTTATGACGTTATGGCTAAATATGCGAGTTCATTAAAGCGCACCTGGCGTGATGAAGTGGTGCAGTTAAAAGCGAGTGCACGTTTAGAGCCAGAGTTTTTGAAATCAACTAAGCAATTATTGCAACGTGCTCCAGATACTTTGCAATTGACACAGAAGCAGCAGTTATCGGAGCTCTTTCAACATAGTAAAGCCTTAAAGACTATGCATGAAATGCGTACTGAATTGGCAGCACTGTGGGAGCGTTCGCATCAAAGTAGCGATCAGTTGGTATTGCAACTGCGTGATTGGTGTGCGCGAGCAGAAGCTTCTGGTATTCGTTCTTTAGAAGAGTTTTCTCATCGCTTACGTAGTTATGCCTGATCTGGATTCTGTCACCAGTAGCAACTTTGCTTCTGGTGACAGCAATTAGTACTAGGTAAACAAAAAGCCCCGCATGTGAATGTCGGGGCTTTTGTTTTATCCGGCATAACATGCACCGGCGAGAAGTGTAGCTTACTTGATCTTAGTTTCTTTATAGATCACGTGCTTACGTGCCTTGGGATCAAACTTCATGATCTCCATTTTATTAGGCATGGTGCGCTTGTTTTTATCGGTGGTGTAGAAGTGACCTGTACCTGCAGTCGATTCCAGCTTAATTTTGTCGCGGCCTGATTTCGCCATGATGATTCCTTTACTGTTCTGTGATGTTTAGTCGTCTGATCTGACTTAGACTTTTTCGCCGCGAGCACGCATGTCGACGAGCACGGCATCAATGCCTATCTTGTCGATAATACGCATACCTGCGTGGGAAATACGTAAAGAAATCCAGCGATTCTCAGATTCAACAAAAATACGGCGATTTTGCAGATTAGGCAAAAAGCGGCGTTTGGTTTTGTTATTAGCGTGGGATACATTGTGGCCGGACATCGGCGCTTTCCCCGTTATTGGGCATTTACGTGCCACGGCATACTCCTTAAATGGTTCAAAAGTGCGAAAACACGAGAGTATATAGAAAAATGAATGAATATTCAATGACTTGCGTAAAACAATTGTGTCTTAATAATTGCTGAATTATTTAACAATTTCTGGGGCGCATGCTCGATTTTGGTCTTTAGCATAAGCCATGTTCATTGAACGACCAGGTTTTACCTGCGCCCACAATAATGTGATCGAGTAAGGCGATGTCCATAGATTGCATAACGCGCTTTAATTCTGCGGTCATGGATTTGTCCAAGGCACTCGGTTCAGGCGATCCCGAAGGATGGTTATGCGCAAAAATCACTGCGGCAGCATTATGCGTTAAGGCTCGACGGAGAATTTCACGCGGATAAACATGGGTACGGGTGAGAGTACCTTCAAACATTTTTTCACTTGCGATCAGTCTATGTTGCACATCTAGAAACAAAACCAGAAAAATTTCTTGGTCGTGACTGGCAAATTGCAGATGCAGAAAATTTTTAACGGCTAGGGTTGAATGCAAGAGTGGACCAGCTTTTAATTCCTCAACAATAGCGCGTCTGGCTAATTCAATCACGGTTTGGAAGATCGCTAGCTTGGCAGGACCTAATCCCTTGAGCTTGGCTAATTCAGCCGAGCTAGCAGCGAATAAACGATTCAGAGATCCAAAATGACTAAGTATCTCGCGTCCCAAATCAATCGCGTTTTTGCCTGCTATCCCAGTGCGTAACAAAATAGCGATTAACTCGGGATCAGTAAGAGATTCAGGTCCAGTAGCCAATAATCGTTCGCGAGGACGCTGATCTTTCGGCCATTCAGAAATTGCCATCTTCCGACTCCCCTTGAGTAAATCTACGAATATAGAAGGGGGTCATACTCAGCAAGTGAAAGCCTGTTGCGGCTGCTAGCTTACAATAGCGCCATCGCTTTATTTACCCTATTTTAATGACCAATAAACCACAAAACTGCATCTCTGAGACGGCCTTTCTCACTTTGCATTACCGTCTTTCTTCGGCCGATGGTGAGGACATTATTTCTACCTTCCATGAAAATCCAGCCACCCTACAAATGGGTAGTGGGCAGTTAGCACCGTTCTTAGAAGCCTGTTTAATTGGTTTGCCAGAAGGTGCGAATGAGATTTTCAATTTAGCGCCAGAACAAGCGTTTGGTCCTCGTAATCCTGAATTACTACAGCGTGTTGCACTCGATACGCTTGAGCGCAATTCACAAGAGGGCGAAGAATATGCAGTGGGAGATTTGGTTGATTTTGCAGCACCAGGTGGAGGACGATTTGCTGGCGTCTTAAGAGAAAAAGGTGAGCATGATGCTTTGTTTGACTTTAATCACCCTTTAGCAGGACAACACGTAAAATTCGAAGTGCGCATTATCAGTGTGATGTAAGTCGTAAGACTTAATTCACAAGCAAAGGTGTTCAGGAGGCGAGATCAAAATGGAAAATAAAATGGATCAAGAAATTTTATTAGCGCAGCCACGTGGCTTTTGTGCCGGTGTAGACAGAGCGATAGAGATAGTCGAACGCGCATTGGCGCAATTTGGTGCTCCTGTTTATGTGAGACATGAGATCGTACATAACGCTTATGTTGTTGATGATTTGCGTAAAAAAGGCGCAGTCTTTGTGGAAGATTTATCAGATGTACCAACTGGACAGCATTTAGTATTTTCTGCACATGGTGTATCTAAGTCAGTGAAAGCAGAAGCAGAGCTACGTGGATTAAAAGTATTTGATGCAACTTGTCCCTTAGTGACGAAAGTGCATGTAGAAGTAAGTAAGATGCGTGAAGAGGGGCGAGAGATCATCATGATAGGTCATGATGGTCATCCAGAAGTCGAAGGCACCATGGGGCAAAGTGAAGCGGGTATGTATTTAGTTGAAACCGTTGAAGATGTCGCAAATCTACAAGTCACATCACCGGATGCTTTAGCTTATGTATCGCAGACCACCTTATCAGTGGATGACACCATAGAAATCATTGCGGCACTCAAAGCGCGATTCCCTTCGATTGCAGAGCCTAAGAAAGGCGATATCTGTTACGCCACTACTAACCGTCAACATGCAGTGAAATTTATGGCTACACAAGCTGATGTTGTGATTGTAGTTGGCAGTCCTAGTAGTTCTAACTCAACACGTTTGCGTGAAGTGGCAGAGAAAAAAGGTTGTGTTGCTTACATGGTGGATAACGCGAGTGAAATCAATCCTGCATGGATTAAAGACCGTCAGCGAATAGGTGTGACTGCAGGAGCATCGGCACCAGAGATACTCGTACAAGAAGTGGTGGCAAAATTAAAAGCATTGGGTGCAAAAAATGTACGTGAGCTTGATGGTGTAGAAGAGCATGTCACTTTCCCTTTGCCTAAAGGTTTGCATCCACGCACGACAACAAGCTAATACATGGATATTTTTCTTCAGCAAATCATTAATGGTCTCGTACTAGGCAGTATGTATGCCTTAGTCGCATTGGGTTACACCATGGTCTATGGCGTGCTTAATCTAATTAATTTCGCGCATGGCGAAATCTTAATGATAGGTGCGCTGACAGCATTAAGTATCTTGCGTTTGTTGTCATGGTTAGTTCCTGATTTGCCGGGTGCTGTGCAAATGCTACTAGCTTTATTAGGTGCTATTCCGGTTTGTATCATCGTCAGTATTCTGATTGAGCGCATAGCCTATCGCAGACTACGTAATGCACCACGCCTTGCTCCATTGATTACAGCAATCGGTATGTCGATTTTGCTGCAAACCTTAGCGATGATGATTTGGGGACGTAATCCTCTTCCATTTCCACAATTACTCGCCAGTGAGCCATTTCATATTGGTCAGGCGCTGTTAACACCTACGCAATTAGTATTGTTAATCTCTGCAGCGGTATCTATGTGTGCATTAGTCGTCTTGCTTGAAAAAACAAAACTAGGTCGGTCTATGCGTGCTGTTGCAGAAAATCCTAGGATTGCTGCTTTAATGGGTGTGAATGCAAATCGTGTGATTGTGTTGACGTTTGCAATAGGAGCAGCATTAGCTGCAATTGCAGGAGTAATGTGGGCAGCGAATTATGCAACCGCACAATTTGCTATGGGCTTTGTACCTGGATTAAAAGCTTTTTCAGCTGCTGTACTAGGCGGCATAGGGAATATTTATGGCGCAATGTTAGGTGGCATCTTGCTAGGATTGATAGAGAGCTTAGGTGCGGGTTATATAGGTGAGCTGACTGGTGGTGTGTTGGGCAGTCACTACCAAGATATTTTTGCATTCATTGTTTTAATTCTCGTCTTGACGATACGTCCTAGTGGGCTCATGGGAGAGCGTGTTGCAGATCGCTCTTAATAGTTTCATTTACTTATATTCTTACCAGTGAAGTCTCTCTTATCCACCACTACACAAGATAATAATCGCCTCATTCTGAAGCGCGGTTTTTTTATTGTGCTGTTATTGATATTTCCATTTATTGCTATGCAATTTGGAAATTCATGGGTGCGCATTATTGATGTGGCCTTGTTGTATGTACTCTTGGCTTTAGGCTTAAACATCGTAGTAGGTTTTGCTGGCTTATTAGATTTAGGTTACATCGCCTTCTTCGCCATTGGTGCTTATTTAGCAGGTTTGTTTGCATCGCCACAGTTTGCAGTCGTCATAGAATCCTTGTTGATGGAATATCCGGCAGCAGGCGCTGCCTTATCAGCATTGGTTGGCTCTGATGTGGTTGCAAATGGCTTTCATCTTTCAGTGTGGTTCATCATTCCTTTGAGTGCCATCGTGGGGGGATTGTTTGGTGCAATTTTAGGTGCGCCTACATTAAAGTTAAGAGGTGATTACTTAGCAATCGTCACACTAGGGTTTGGTGAAATTATTCGTATCTTTATGAATAACTTGAATGGCCCTATCAACATCACCAATGGACCACAGGGGATTAATTTAATTGATCCGATTCAAATAGCAGGCATATCTCTAGCAGGTCAAGCAGGTAGTGGCAGCATGGTGAATGTTGCTGGCTTTATGCTGCCTTCCGTGAATGCGTATTATTTTTTATTTTTGATCTTAAGCGTCATCACCATCTTTATTGCACGACGACTGCAATACTCTCGACTAGGTCGCGCATGGATTGCAATTCGTGAAGATGAAATTGCAGCAAAATCTATGGGCATCAACGTGAGAAATGTGAAGTTACTTGCCTTCGCCATGGGTGCAACCTTTGGTGGTGTGGCAGGCGCCATGTTTGCTGCCTTTCAGGGTTTTATTTCACCTGAATCATTTTCACTCACTGAATCCATTGCAGTATTAGCGATGGTGGTATTGGGTGGCATAGGACATATAGCGGGCGTAGTGATGGGCGCTGTGTTATTAGCAGCCTTGCCTGAAATACTGAGACATACAGTGACACCGATACAAATGGCGCTCTTAGGTGAAGTGTGGATAGATGCAGAAGTATTAAGGCAACTACTCTATGGTTTAGCATTAGTCTGCATTATGTTGATTCGTCCTGCTGGCTTATGGCCTTCTCCTGTTCGAGAAAATCGTCCTGTCAAAGTTGATGCTGAGGCGAAGCTATGACATCAACACCACTGCTACAGATAGAACAAGTGAGTAAGCGCTTTGGTGGCTTACAGGCTTTGTCTGATGTGGAATTAAAAATTTTTTCTAATCAGATTGTGGGATTGATAGGACCGAATGGCGCAGGTAAAACAACTTTATTCAATGTCATTACGGGTTTATATCAAGCTGAAACAGGACGCTTCTCTTTATCAGGAAAATCATATTCACCTTCAGCTCCGCATCGCGTAGCGCAAGCTGGGATTGCACGTACATTTCAAAATATACGATTGTTCGCAGATATGACGGCTTGTGAAAATGTGATGGTGGGTCGCCATGTAAGAACACATCAAGGCGTTTTAGGTGCGATCTTGCGTCATCCTGCAGCACGCAAAGAAGAAGCGGCAATAGCACAGCGCGCACTTGAGTTATTAGATTTTGTAGGCATCGTACATCTCGCAGATCGAGCAGCACGTCACTTGTCATATGGTGATCAGCGTCGTTTGGAAATTGCAAGAGCGCTCGCAACAGATCCTGTCTTGCTTGCATTAGATGAACCTGCTGCTGGTATGAATCACAGTGAAAAAGAAAACTTACATCAGCTGCTATTAAAAATAAAAAAACAATATTGTGCGATCTTATTGATAGAACACGATGTGAAATTAATGATGAGTATTTGTGATCGCATTACGGTGCTTGATTACGGCAAAATCATCGCCGAAGGCGAACCACATGACATACAAAAAAATCCGGCTGTACTTGCTGCTTATTTAGGTGGAGAAGTGGCATGAATTCTTCACAACCTTTATTGACTGTGCGCGACTTAGTTGTGCACTACGGCGGGATAGAAGCTGTAAAAGGAATTAGCTTTGAGATCGCGCAGGGTGAATGTGTCAGTTTGATCGGCGCGAATGGTGCGGGTAAAACTACGACACTAAAAGCCATCACAGGCACATTGCCTGCTGCAACTGTACAAGGCACGATTACCTATGCAAATCAAATTATCACTGCACTTCCAGCATTTAATTTGCCTTCACTAGGTTTGGCGATGGTGCCTGAGGGACGTGGTGTATTTGCACGCATGAGTATTAAAGAAAATTTGCTAATGGGTGCATATACACGGCGCGATCATTCGGAAATCGAAGCAGATATAGAAAAGTGGTTTACGATTTTTCCACGTTTAAAAGAAAGAGCTGGTCAATTAGCTGGCACTTTGTCAGGAGGAGAGCAGCAAATGCTGGTGATGGCGAGAGCCTTGATGAGTAAGCCCCAGTTGCTATTGTTAGACGAGCCCTCTATGGGGCTGGCTCCGATTATGGTGGAAAGAATTTTTGAAGTAATTAAAACGATTGCTGCTGAAGGAATAGCTATCTTATTAGTAGAGCAAAATGTTCGTCAGGCTTTAGCTTTAACAGAACGTGCCTATGTGATGGATACAGGCACGATTACTTTGTCAGGTTTGGCGAGTGAGATATTACATAACCCAGAAGTTATTCATGCTTATTTGGGCGGTTGAGGAATTTTAAAAAATGCTAAGGACTTATTTTTTTAATCACGGCTTCGAAATGACCGCCTTGATCAAAAATGACCATAGAATTTTTTCCTTCTCCTACGCGTAAAACAGCAGGTTTGCCGTCACCATCTGCACTATAAAAATCAACTGAAATATCTGTCCCATAATCTTGGTTTATTTTATTAATCATAAAGATAGTCCAGTCTGAATCGCTATACAGGGGATCAAAACTATTTATCGTACCCTTGCTGACATTTTGTAAGATGGATTTATAGTGTTGTGCTCGTTTGGAATGCTGACTGTCATAGTCCCCGGTGGCATGCTGTAATAAAGAGATAAGTAAGCAGTTATTTTCTTTACCAGAGTTTGGTTTGATCAAATAATTATTTTCATCAAACCATTTCCTGAGGCGCAAATTATTTTTTGCGTGGGCTGACCACTCAGCGGAAGTAATTTTTCTTTTAGGCAGTGAGGTTTTTTGATGAACTGGTGTTTCATTTAAACTATGCTGAATAGCTTCTGCTAAAGCGGCATCATTTGCTTGTTGAATATCTTTTGCATTACCCGACAATAAAGCTTGTTGTTGAGACTTTGAAAGAAATTCACTCTTTATTTCTGGATTTTGTGATGACGTGCTATTAGTTGCTGAGTTTTCGCTGCTGTTATGTAGAGTTTGTGTAAAACGTCCGATAGGTTTCATGGTTAGCTCCAGTTGAATGATTCGACTAGCTAAGTAAATATCCTATAGGTTTAGTTCATTTCTCTCTTTTTTATAGCTGGCATAATGCTGTAAAGATCATTTTTTATACATGTCCCATGAAACTTCATAGCTATTTTCGTAGTTCGGCTTCTTATCGTGTACGTATTGCCCTTAACCTCAAAGGTTTACCTTATGAGCTGGTGCCTGTGCATTTGCTCAAAAACGGCGGTGAGCAACTTACAGAAAATTTTCGGACTTTAAATCCTGATGCACTCGTGCCCGTTTTAGAAAATGATGGCGTGGCACTGACGCAGTCGTTAGCGATTATTGAATATCTTGAAGAGACCTATCCCACGCCAGCTCTACTCTCAAATAAAACACTAGATAGAGCATGGCAGCGTAGTCTGGCGTTAATGATTGCTTGTGACATTCATCCGATTAACAATCTACGCATCTTGCAGTATCTGACGAATGTATTAGGTGTGAGTGAAGAAGACAAAAATACGTGGTATCGACACTGGTGTGAGCAGGGCTTAGCTTCTGTTGAAAAGATGTTGTCTGAAGATAAGCGTGTAGGGCGCTTTTGCTATGGCGATGCGCCAAGTCTTGCTGACTGTTTTTTAATTCCCCAGATTGCCAATGCAAAGCGATTGCAGTGTGATTTGACTGCCATGCCTACACTATTAAGAATTAATGATGCTTGCCTTCAGTTAGAACCCTTTATTCATGCATCGCCTGCGCAGCAACCCGATGCAGAATAAAGATCGTTCATTCAACTATGGCATTAAATTTTTTTATACTTAATGACTTGTTGATGTTGTTCGCCTAAGCCTTCTATACCTAAATCTATCCTGTCACCAGGAGCAAGAAACTGCTGCGGCTTCATACCCATGCCCACACCAGGTGGTGTGCCTGTTGCGATGATATCGCCTGGCATGAGCGTCATAAAACGGCTTAAATAACTAATGATTTTTGCGACTGAAAAAATCATCGTACGTGTGTTGCCAGTTTGACGACGTTCACCATTTAAATCCAACCACATGGATAAATTTTGTGGGTTAGGAATTTCATCACGCGTGACTAACCATGGGCCAACAGGACCAAAAGTGTCACAACCTTTGCCTTTATCCCATTGCGTTCCTCTTTCTAATTGAAATGCGCGTTCAGATAAATCATTCACGACACAATAACCTGCCACATAATCTAAAGCATTTTTTTCGCTCACATATTGCGCTTTGCTTCCTATGATGACGCCAAGCTCGACTTCCCAATCAGCTTTACTGACTTCTTTGGGTAGCATCACCGTATCGTTAGGGCCTGAGAGGCAAGTGACTGCCTTCATAAAGACGATAGGTTCAGTAGGAATAGGCATGCCTGATTCTTCAGCATGGTCTGAGTAGTTAAGACCTATGCCAATAAACTTACCTACCTGAGCGACTGGCACGCCTAGACGTGGCTTGCCTCTTACTAGGGGTAGGGAAGCTGGTTTAATTTTGGCTAGCTTAGCGAGTGATTTAGAAGATAGTGCAGTGGCATCGATGTCGTCGATGATATCGGACAGACTACGTAGCTTACCTTCTGCATCGATCAGGCCAGGCTTTTCGTGGCCAGGGCGGCCATAACGTACTAGCTTCATGATGTTCCTTTAATAATGAATCACTATTGGACTAAATAATAATCTTAACTTAAGTTTGAATGCTGCTATTTTTAATGTGAGCATAAAAATAATTCAATCACTACGCATGTAATCATTCACGCTGTGAGATAAAAAATGTCTACAATGTGGTCAAATATTTTTACTTTATAGGTGTCCCATGATGAAATCTTTGTCTGTATTTTTCGCTTGCTGTTGTGCTGCGATATTAATGATGTCGCCAAGTTGGTCGGCACCGAGTGAAAAAGATTTTATAGTCGCGCTTCCAGAAAACATAGTCTGGAAGGATGCAGGGAGGGGTGTAAAAATTGCAGTGGTCTACGGCGATCCTTCTAAACCAGGTCAGTATGTCATTCGTGCGCACTTCCCTCCTGGTGTCATGAGCTCACCGCATTTTCATGGTGAAGACAGACATGTGACTGTCATTCAAGGCACTTGGTTTGCAGGCAAAGATGAAAGCTGGGATCCATCAGCAACCCAACCTTTGCGCGCTGGCAGTTACATGTTTCATCCGGCAGGTGGTGTGCATTACGATGGCGCAGGTGAAGAAGGTGCGATCGTACAAATTATTGGTATGGGTCCAAGCAAAACTACCTTCCTTTTTCCTAAAGAAGGCGATTTTGGTAAACCAAGAAAATTAAACTAATGAAAAAAATCGCTCTCTTCATCAGTCTTGCTATGACTTGTTATTTGGCCCATGCAGAATGGAAAAGCTATGCAAAAAATTCAGAAACAGAAGAATTTTTTGATACGGCATTCATTAGCAAAGATTCAGGCAAGATAAAATTATGGACTCTCTCTAATTACGCCTCACCAATAACGACCTTAGAAGGCAAAGAAATCTTATCTGAGAAATCCTTAACGACCCTAGATTGTTCTGCTCAAAAAATCGGTGCAGAAAAAATCATCAAATATGAGAAGCAATCTGCGCAAGGCAATGTAGTCAGTGAGATGGAAACAGTACTACGACTGAGTAGCATACGGTCTGGTAGTGCTGACCTAATCTTGAAAGAAAAATTATGTCGTTAAGCTGAGTAGCTCTTTGCTACAAAGTTTAATAAAAATGCGGATCAGTTTACAGACTCAAACTGATCCGCATTCTTACCTTTGAAAGGCGCATAAAACGCCTTCACAGTTTGCATATCAGCTTCTATATCCCCAGTGGGATGCAACATAGGTCCTATGCCGCTGATTTTCTTAGAATAATCCATGTAGGCCATTAAGATAGGTACACCAGCTTCTAAAGCAATATAGTAAAAGCCAGTTTTCCAATAACGGTTTTTGCTTCTCGTTCCTTCAGGTGGAATCACAAGTTGTACCGAACCTTCTGCAGCACGCAACGCCTCAGCTGAGGCTGCCACTAAATTATTCGACTGTTCGCGATTCACAGCAATCCCACCTAACCAACGCATCAAAGTGCCAAATGGGAAATTGAATATGCTGGCCTTTCCCATCCAGTAAATATTTAAACGCAGAGCAAAGGCAACCATCAAGGTGTAGGGTAAATCCCAGTTACTCGTATGCGGAGCCGCTATAAAAACACATTTAGTTGCTTGTTCAGGCAAAACACCTTCCACTTTCCAACCATTCAATTTCAAGAAAGTAGTAGAAATTTTTCGAAGAAAAGAATTAACGACAGGCGTAGTAAAAATAGTTCTATGCATGCGATGTGTCTCTAGATTCGTATTGTTTATTCTCAGTGAGTTACTTGGTCCCGCCGACAGGAATCGAACCTGTATCTAGCGCTTAGGAGGCACTCGTTCTATCCATTGAACTACGGCGAGACGCAGGCAGGCAAGGGCACTGCTCGCAGGATTATAGCTTAGGCGAGTTGGTGGGTAGATTGGGGTGAGTTGGTTCGTACGATTACGCTGCGCTAATCGCACCTAAAAACCCGATGCATATTTTGTTGATGA
>JACCDY011123335.1_pt1 | contig 11854 bp, 11 predicted proteins | sample 7446391 | NCBI WGS metagenome assembly JACCDY01 (sample SAMN15323451, study PRJNA562643) | freshwater metagenome | isolation source: river surface water | place: USA:Blue River Watershed | collected 2017-08-18
GACACTAGCACTACCGCACCAGGGAACTCCATCAGACCATCCGCCAATCCATCAATCGTCTCAATGTCCAGATGATTCGTGGGTTCATCCATCAGCAGGATATCCGGCCCCTGTGCGGCCAGTGATGCAAAGTAGACGCGCGCCTTCTGCCCACCTGACAGTGTTCCAATCTTCTGTGACTGTTCGGCACCCTTGAGGCCCGATGCACCCAGAATTTTACGCACCAGTGTCGGCTCTGCAACTGCGCCTACGAACTCTAGCGGAGTCTTGTCAGCCGGTAGCACGTGATAGAAATGCTGGTCGAATTTACAGATGCGCAGGCCAGGACGCCGCTCCACATGGCCATCATCGTTCAGCGCAGTCAGCTCTCCCGCCAGGAACTTGAGGAGTGTAGATTTACCACTGCCGTTTGCACCAACCAGTGCCACACGAGACCCACCGTACAGGCCGAATGTCGCCCCAGCCAGCACTACACGCCCCTCATACCCAAGGTCTGCTTCATCCGTGGAAATCAGTCGGCGGTCCTCCTCTTCAGCGCCCACTTCACCGAAGAAGAACCGCGGCTTGTACGGTGCCTCTGGGCGCACGACTCCTTCCCGTGCCTTTTTTGCCAGTAGCTCTGCCGCTGTCTTCTGTGCCTGCGGTGTACCCTTGCCCTTGAGTGCTGCCACCTCTTTTTCCAGAGCAGCCCATGCCTTCGCAGCCGCTTTTTCATCAAGAGCCCGCTGCTTGAGATAGCGGTCATACCGACACTTGTAGGTGTAGAGTCGCCCTGTTCGAATTTCCCATATAGAGTTTGCTGCACCACGCACGAAGCCGCGATTGTGACTGATGACCACAACCGTGCCGGTGGACCGCCAACCCGCCAAGAATTCTGTGAGCCACAGCACACCATCCAAGTCCAGATGGTTTGTTGGCTCATCTAGCAAGAGCAGGTCTGGCTCCATGAAGAGCCCCTGTGCCAATGCAACCCGTGCACGCCAACCACCGCAAAACTCCGTACGCGGGCGCTGCATCTCTGTCTGAGAGAAGCCCAGACCACTCAGAATCTTGGCCGCCCGTGCTTCATCACCGTCCGCCCCTGCAGCCAGCAACATATCATGGAGTCGCCCGTGCTCCGCCAACTCTGCATCGGTCATCTCTGCCCCATCCGCCTCTAGTTCACCGATACGCGCCCACATAGCACCGCGCTCCAAGTGTGCACCAAGTACCACTGCAAGTGCTGATTTATTTGAAGGTGCTAGCTCTTGGGCCACTTCGTATACGGACCATACACCGACTGCGTCGGCTGCCGAACGAATCCAGCCGAACAGCGTCGATTTCCCGCAGCCATTCCGCCCAAGCAGAGCAATCCGGTCACCACTCCCAATGGTGAATGTCGCACCGGTAAGCAGCTGCTTTGTCCCAATCCCGAGATCCAGGCCCGTAACGGAGCCCGCATCACGCTTCCACACTTGAGAAGTTACTGAAACAGTTGTTGTCATCGTACCGGCCCCCAGACCAAGTCTGCAACCCCGTCACTTTTACTCCGAATCACTGTCATCGTCATAGTTGTCTGATGACTCATACTCAAACTCAACTCCTAGCTTCTCATTGTAATCATCACAACGCTCACTGACCGCTTCACCACCTACAGGGTCATCATACGAATCAAACACCACACCAATGGCCCCCGTGGGCTGAATCTCCAACCAGTCGGTCACCTTACCCGCAGCAACAGACAGCACATAGATATCCACCCAGCCATCATTCGCCATACAGGCAATTTTACAATCGTATTCCACAAGCGATGCGATAAGTGCCTTGAGTGGCTCGCGTTCACTGTCGCTTAAACTCTCCCATCGATTCGCTAGTGGATAGAAGTTCTCGGGCATTCCTAGCAGCCATACCACACCCACGCTTTATATGCAGTCTCTTTGTCATTTAAACACACAGCTGATAAGGGCAGAAATGCACCTCCACTTTGTTAGTTTAAATGAAACATGGATTTCCGAAATGAAACTCTTATTCCCTGCAGCAGATGTAACATGTGGTGATGTTAAGGATATTCCCAGAGAACGGACAGCATTCGTATCTCCTGCCAACTGTCTGGGGTTCATGGACGGCGGAATAGATTTGGTGTACAGTCGTAAAATGTTTCCTGGATGCGAACAAGCAGTGAAACAGAAAATTCGCACCCTGGGGTTCCAAACATTACTAGGTAGACCCTATCTTCCAATAGGTTCCGCATTCTGTGTGCCAGTGGAGGATACAACTGGCCTCATTTGTGCCCCCACAATGTTCCTGCCACATGATGTCAGCAAAACACGGAATGCATACCTATCCTTCTTAGCGGCACTGCTTGTATGTAAACATGTCGGTAATTACAATACTCTAGTTGTTACAAGTCATTGCTGCGGGTATGGGAAGATGGTTGAAGCTGAATCTGCGCGACAGATGAGGCTGGCATACGATGATTTCCAAACCGGCAAATATCCTTCGTTCAATGCAAAGCCAGGCACAATTCTAATGCCATTATATAATGACGAACAGCCCGATAATTTTGATAATCGTGAAATAAAAGAGATTCCCTTTGAGAAATTAATGCGGTAGTCTAAACAGATGTGCAACAAGCCAAAAGTATAATGGAAGCCTCCTACGATGGTACAACCCGTGCCTCTGCATCAGCATCCGTAGGTGACGCAAATAACAACATTGGCATTGAAGCCTCTATCAAGACAGGCACCGAGGCATCCATCGCTGCCGGCCTGGATGGCAACAATGTGACCGCTGCTATCTCCTACTCTGACACCACCGAGGCACACGTCACAGTAACCGCAGCCGCGGGTTCACATGGTGTCGGTGTCGGTGGTGAAGCAGATGTCTATGTGAAGTCTGGTACAGAGGCCAGTGCCTCTATTACCGCGGGGCAGAATGGCGTTGCCGCAGAAGCGGGTGCCTCTATCGGCAATGCCGCGGGTGTAGATGCCGCAACAACCCTGAACGGTCGCGGTGGCTCTGCAACGGTCGGTGCAGGCGTCAGCATCGGTGAGCATTTCGAGGCCGGTGGCGGTGGCGAGGCCACGTTCAAGGATGGCAAGGCGACGGTGGGTGTCAGTGGCGATCTGGCCGCCATTGTTGGCCTGGATGTGGATGTCAGTGTGACCGTTGACACGAAGCAGATTCAACATGATGCAGAAGCCGTGGTCAAGGCGGCTCCTGCAGCCGAGAAGAAGGTTGAGGAAGTGGCCAAGCAGGTTCCTGCTGTTGCAACCCAGACCAGTAATGTAATTGTAGATACTGCCAAGAAGACCGGTGATGCGATTGCCAGCGGAGCAAAGAAGACCGGTAATGCCATCAAGAAGGCATTCAGGTTTTAACTCAAGCGCGTTATATCTAACATATTTGAATACTACTGTATATAAGATGAATGGGTTCAGTCGTGATTTAACAACAACATATGTTGATATCCAACATTCCGGCGGCATAGTGAAACGCGGTCGTTTTCATATAACCATAGATGACAATAGCATATTTGTGTATATACTTAGAGATAATAACCGTATATACTGGATTGGCCGAAGAACGGGTAATTCTGCCAAATTATCTCTAAAGTTTAACGATCAAACACATACGATAACTGTCAACACCTCCAATAAAATAACGTTTCATAGGGCGAAAGATTACAAACAAATCAAACAGAAAGCAATCCATTACAATCATATGAAAGAAGGGGAGAATCGCATTGTGTTCCAAGATAGTTGAATCATTTTGGCGTAATATGTAGGCTACAAATGTGATGGTCATGCTATAACAGCCAACCAGAAGCAGCCACCAAAGAACATGGGCAATCTCTGTACGACGAACACGCGGGTTCTCCCGTTTGACCTAGACCTAGTTGAACCACTTTCCATCTGCCAGACATGCAATGTGCCAGCAACTGAACTCCAGCAGCCGCTGAAACACACCGCCAACTATAATCAGCAATTCCTGTGTACCCGCTGTGGTGCCACCTGGGATGGTCTCAAAAACCTTACACCACCTGACCTACCATTTATTCCTCTGGGCTCCACCATCTACCCGCGGTCACCCAAAGTTGCCAGCCGGCGCTTGAGTATCACAAGCACGGGTAACGACACGACTGAGCAAAGACATCACCAACAATGAGCAACAATAGCCAGACAATCACCTGCGTTTACTGCACTGCCTGTGATAAGCAGGCCAACCTTGTGAACATCGCCAATTGCACAATGAATTCATGGATGACCGGCACCACTACTCCCGCCATCCGTGCATTTCAATGCCCCGACTGTAAGGCAACATGTCCAGCCGAAGAGATTTCTCTGGAAGATCTCTAAACCTCAATCCAAAATAGAATGGAGTCCCGCAAGCGAACATCTAGTTCCAACCGCAGCAAGACTCGCAAATCCAGCAACCGTCGTTCATCTAACAGTAAACGACGCACATCATCCAACTCCTCCGGTCGCACCATTGCATCCTACATCGCCACGGTCACCAAGTTCCACGATGCAATGAACCGCGATGACGATGGTGAGCTGGCCGAAAAGCTACTGACACTCATTACGCAGGCGGGCAACGACTATTTTTCGTCACATCGGTCGGGTTATGCCGGTGTACACTATGCGGACGATATTGACAGTGATGTAAAGATTCTGAATAAGGCTGCTTTTGCGGAAATCAAGCGCGAAGAAGAGGGGTATGATGACGATGAACCAGATGATGAGGTGATTCATGAGGATGAAGCCTCTTTTGATGATGCATTCAGACATTCTCTCATCCTGGATATTACCGATGTGCAGAACCCCCAGCTAGTGAAGCGCCCTGACCTTCTGAATGCCGCAAATGACTATATCCTGAAGTGGTCAGAAGTACAGCGGATTCACAAGAAGCTGGGTCCGAACCAGATTCTGCTCCATACAGACATGGGTGGCGAGTCGCTGTTCTTACCCGTACCTACCGCTTGAAAAAGGTGAACCCAGCACGCACCTACAACACAGCTAACACAAGACATCCACCCAAAGACACAATGGATCACAAGCCTCAGATTATCGCAGAGCTCGATGTTCTCCGTCGTATTTCAACGACAGAGACCGCCGGTACATTCAAAGCGCGCTCCTATGCAGCCGCCATCAAAACCCTCCAGGGGCTACCAGGTCCAATTCACTCCGTTGCAGATATCCCCGCCTCCACAAAGGGCGACGGCCTTGGCAAGGAGATTCGCATCAAGATTGAGAAAATTATCGCAAACGGTCAACTGGACATCAGCTCCGATGTTCGCGCCCGTGCTGTAGCCCTGGAAGCTTTCCAGAATATCTATGGTGTAGGCCCAAAGAAGGCTGAACAGCTGATTGCGGATGGGTATACCACGGTTGAGCAACTCCGTGCGGCAGCCGCTAAAGATGCTAAGCTCCTTAACAAGAATCAGCGCATCGGCCTCGCATACTATAATGACCTGCTCCTCCGTATCCCCCGCGCCGAAATGGATGAGCATGCTGCTACTCTCATGGCCGCAAAGCCCGCAGCCCTGGAGGGTGTGATTGTCGGTAGCTATCGCCGCGGCCAGCCCAACTCCGGTGACATCGACATGCTGATTCGCACGGCCAGCCCTTCTGTAGATGCTGGTCAGGCGTTGGCTGACTTCGTCGCAGCTCTCCGCGTCAAGGGTTATATCAAGGAGGTGTTGGCCCATGGCGAACATAAGTGTCTGGCTATTTCTCAACTCCCTGGTCAACCTGCTAGACGCCTAGACCTCTTGGTGACCCCACCAGAGGAGTTCCCCCTGGCTGTACTGTACTTCACTGGCTCCGACACCTTCAATGTCGCAATGCGTGCCCATGCCCTGACCCGCGGTTTCACCCTGAACGAACACGCGCTCACACAGGTCAGCAGTGGCAAGCCCGTTACAGGCATTAAGACCGAGCGCGATGTCTTCACTGTCCTCAAGGTTCAGTGGCGCGAGCCACATGAGCGCACCGGCGCCGATGCATTCCAGCCTCTCTGAGCCCAAAATAAACACAAACGAAACAAACATCCCACCCTATTTTTGGCCCTACAATGAACCTAAACACAACCCGCACTATACCTAACTAAGGATGCCCAAAACTAACCCCCGTGGATTCAGCCTGAAGACGGTCAAGCCCGCTCCACAGAACGATGACACCGATGAAGAGGCCGAACCCCAGGAGGATCGCAAGATCATCCGCGAAAGCAACCACGTCTACTTTCACGCCGAAGTCACCCGCGACACCGTGTTTGATCTGGTTCGTCATCTGCGCAAGGCCGAAGAGGACTGTCTGATTCTTGGTATTCGCCACGGCATCCGCGATGTGCCAATCTACCTCCACATCAGCTCCTTCGGCGGGTCCGTGTTTGCTGCCTTCACCGCTATGGACGCTATCCAGGCCTGTCGTGTACCCGTCTACACCATAGTGGAGGGCGCCACCGCATCCGCAGGCACGCTCATCAGTATTGTCGGCAAGCGCCGGTTCATCACACCGAAGTCCTCCATGTTGATTCACCAGCTGTCCGCCGGTGTATGGGGCAAGATGTCCGAGATTGAGGACGAGTTCCAGAATCTGCAAGAGATGATGACGCAGCTGCGCAACATCTACAAGGAGCACAGCCGCGTACCAAAAAAGGAGCTGAATGAGCTGCTCCGTCATGATATTTGGTGGGATTCGGATAAGTGTATTTCGTATGGTTTAGTGGATGAAGTGTGGACAGGCTCAGCGTAGGAAGCCGGCAATGCGCACGGCACCGGCCCCTGTAATCTCAAAGCCGAGACCGTAGAGCTGGCGGATATCAGTCACTGTCAGAGCTGCATCCTCAGGGATGACGGCACAGTAATTGTCAGAGGCGGCGATAAGCTCAACCAGGCGGCGGACAACAGGGCTAATCACCTGACGGCCGTGGAGGAGGTCCATTGCAGCGGGAACGGGGTCATCAGCCTCGTCCTCTGATGATGCTTCAGAGGATGCAACTGATTCGGACTCTGACTCTGCCTCTGCTTCTGACTCATCAGGAAGCCCCAAGAGCCGGTCAATTGCGGGTCGCACATCAGCGTACCGGTCTACCACAGCCATCAAGCGCTCCGCCGCGCCGGAGCTGCGCAGCAGCTCCATATTCGCTGCACCGGTCACCTCCTTTGCAAGATTCCCTAGGATAATGTACAGATCCTTTGTCCCCTCACTGTTCATCACCTTACGGAAGCATGTGGTATCCATAAAGAGGTCGGCCCACCCCGGCTCGCAGACGAGGTTGGAGATGGCGAAGAGCGTATCACGGCGCACGCGAGGACGCAAGTCCTGGTCCAGATACTGGCTAATCCGCTCAAAGAGAGCCAAGACCTCAGGCCGCGTGAGCGCCGTACCCAGCCGCCCCGTGTTAGTGCAGACATTCTCCAGAGCGCGTAGCATGTTGCTGAAGTCATCCGCCTCAGAAGTCATGAGAATCTGGTAGACTGCAGAAATTGGTACAATATTGGGGAATCGCTCAGCAAACTTGTAGAGCATCCCCACCCACTCCGTGCGCCCCCGTGCCTCACCGTGCCACCGCTCAGCCCCATCAGTCACAGCAACAGCCAACCCCCGTGCCTCCTCTTCACTACACCCTTGCAGGAATCCAGAGACGAAGTAGACAGCCGACCGCACCATAGAAACAGTTGCATCAGCCGCTGTAAGAACCGCCTTCGCAGCATCAATCGGGTTATCCCGTGCCACCTCATATGCTGCTGCCCGAATATTCGCCTTATCAGACACCATCATGATGCCCATGGCCCAGAGGGCGGTATCCTGGAGCCCAGCATCCGCTACCTGAGAAGCAGCAGTCGCTAGCCCCGACATTGTCTCTGCATTGTGCACCACACCCTGCAGAAACAGTGCATTCTCCAACTCATCCTCCGCCATCATAGCGTTCGTCACCCGGTCACAGAAAGCAGTGGTAATCATCGTGGTCATCGTACCATTACCCATCACCCAAGGCGACACCAGTCAACTTTTTCAGCCACTGAACAGCGGGTCCGTCCGCCAGTCCTGCCCATTCATCAGATAGATATCCTTAATCTGCGATAGGTGCACAGGATTTGTTTCATCGAACTCTTTTCCGGGATACATCTTCACCCACGCTAAACGTACACGAATCACGAAAGGAATAATCGCGTGCCCTGTAAGAGTACCTTCAATTGCGTTGATTCGGCCAATGAGCTTAACAGTAATAACTTTATTCAGTAAATCCTGTATATGTGTCAATACATCCGTAAAGGACGGTACTAGAATAGCCTTTAATGATGTAAGGTCGATGTTACAGACTGCAGATGGTGGCCCACATATTCGCCTACATCCATATATTGATTTCATCCCCTTAATATAGGGATGCCAAAAAATGTCTATGGTGCACCGTATTCCCATACAAAGATAACACAGGTTTCAGCTGCGCCTGCACAGGAAGCAGTCAATGCAGTCGCAAGCGCCATTTCGAATGTTAACTCCCGCATAGTTTCAATCCTGACTCAGATTACGGACAATCCGGACTCTGCAACGAAGCAGGTAGTACTTGAACGTATTGATATTCTGCGCGACGAGCTGAATATCCTGTTCAAATAAAGCACCCTGTTCAGACATACACCTTGCCCAGCGAATCGCGAATTGCGTTGTACAGTGATACATTCTTGATTTCCAGCACTTCCAATGAGAAACTGAAGTTGTTGCACCCCAGATCCAGAAGCTGCCCATATGGGTCCAGAATCTGAACTGTCAGCCTCGACAAGTCCTGTGGTGTACTGAAGATTATCTCCTTGATAAGATGACTCGAGTAATCATCAAACGCCACATTATTCTTCTGCTCACGCAGAATAAACTTTGCAAAGACATCCAGCTCACTTCCCTCCACACAATGCTTCACACACTTATAGTCGTTCAGTCGCATCAGGATGTACGAGTCTCCTGCAAAGTTCGCCTGACAATCCGACTCTACAACCCAATCTGTATCACCGACCTTAACTGCTTTATGGAGTTTTCGTGTAAACCCCATATAGTATCCGAGCCCGTAATCCGTATCGCGTTCATACGATTCAAATCCAGTATCAATGGCAAAGCGCTGTTTCGCTGTAAATATGTAGTGCCCTGTCACTGGGTTAAATGTTACCGAGAGCCAATTTAAGCCTCCGGGCTCTTTGAACTGCGCATTCAACTCATCTTCTAGCTCACATGCAGTGTAAGTACCGTCAGGTATATAGATTGGCTGCCCGAGTGCTACGCCGGCTGTGTTCTGATAAACGACCTGAAATGCCACATTCTTCCGTTTTGCTGTGAAAAGATAATAGTTATTGGGGAACTCAAATGAGGTGATGCGCACGCGCAGAATATTCCGAATAGGACTCGGTAGCGAATAGTAGAAATTAGAAGAAGAGCTCCTGTCAAAGGAATCACGGAATCGTGTATCTACATTGATAATATGCCGCGTAATATCGTTCGCGCGCAGCTGAAACGGCAGCGTGTAATTGTTCTGCTCCATACCTACCGATGACTATTAAATCGAAATACTGACTTAAACTCGTTCAAAAGTAGCAACACTTGCTAAAATAATCTTCATAAAGTATAAATGCCGACGTCATATACAACCACACCTGCGTCGCAGATGACGCTGCAGAGCACCCCTGGGGCTCTGGTGAACCCTATCATAGCTAATATGGAAGGTACGTCAACAGCGGATGCACTTGTGATGGATATCGCCAGAGAGGTAACAGTAGATGCCGTGTTCGATGCTGTACTAACAGAGCAGCAGGCTGTAGACTTTCTGAATGGGTTTAGAATATCGAATCCAAATGGGGTAGACTTAACAGACCGGCGCGCTGTACATGCTAATAGCGGTGTTCAAGTCGAGATTGATAAAGATGTATTGCAAGATGCCCTAGTTAACGCCCTAACCTTTATCGAGCAGAATCCATCAAGCTGTGCCGGTGATAATGATGTCGATTCGTCGCATACACTTAAATCATATTTCAGTGAGCTGCTTCGCGACCTTATTAACAGTCAACTGCGTTCATCTGGGCTTTGGAAGATTTTGAAGACAACGGCTGTATTCAATGTTGGCGTTGAATTTGAGAAGGAAGATGCTGCAGAAGATATGGCAGATAAACTGGGCGGCATTGCTACTGTAACAAATGGTGGAGTTACCCTTGACCCTGCTGAAATTCGTAAATCATTCCTTATGCAGATGTCAGATATTGACCTGCAGGCATATCTCCGTCCGGTTGCAAAATTAAACCAGATTGATTTCCTCCCTATGAAGGGTGCACAGTCAATCACCTTCGTGTTTGAAACTACAGTTAATGACCCTGCCACCTTATCTGTATTTGGTGTTGAAGATACAACACCTGTTCCGCATTACCCTACCCCTGGTATATTCCTTGACTCAAAAATCGTACGGCGTATTGCGGTGATTGTGTACATGGGCCAGAAGGATATCTACTTCCAGCGCTACTATAAACGAGATGATGTAGAGGGTCTATCTCAGGAGATTATTGGTGCAAGTCAAGAGCTCTATGGGTTATCGAATGAGATGGAATACTATTCTTCTCTGCTTGCCGGTCTCCCCTACACTCTCCGTAAACATGCAGAATATGATACAGATGAAGATGGTGTATTTAGAGATGCTTCACAGAATATAATATCAAAGGCCAGAGTGGTGAGAGCAGCACTAACTGGCCTCAATTCAGACCCAAATATAAGCGGGAGGCTCAAAACAGAAATCCTTGCAGCATTGGCGAATACATCTCCAATTGCATCTATACTTGCGGTAGCAGCAGATACAGAGGTGGCGATTAGACAATACAATACGGCACTTGGTGAGTATTTGTACAGGACTAGTGTATATAACCAAAATCCTACGCCAACACCCCTTGACCCTCAGCACCACAATGCTCTGGAATCAGCACGGGCTGCATTGGAAACAATTGCATCCAATGACAGGTATCTGAGTGCAACAAATTACGACTACATCCGCACACAGCTTGGTATGAACGGGTTCATCAGAGCGGTTGCTAGTACAAGTGCGCCCTATTACATGAACTACACACCAATTGATATCCGCCCTGCGACCGGCGAGGCCGTTTCTGCATATAACGTCGCGGTGCAGCTCCTGGCAATCGAACAGTCACTCTATGCCTACTATGCAACATCCTATGAGGCAATAGAGGAGGCGCAGTTTGTTGACCGCGATGCATTCGAGCGCCCTATCCTCAAGAGTGCAGCCGACGTGCCAATGACATACACACCCACCATTCCACCTCTTAACCAGCCAGGCGACTTGAACCAGCATAACAGCCCCAACGTCTAATAATTTCCATAGTATCATAATTATTATATGCTTCAGATGTCGCACATTCAAAGCATATAAAATAAGAAGAGCCCAACATTATTCTGTGCCACCCCACCCGTTCGCATGGTTCGGGTAATCCTCCACCACCGACCGTACAGCAGACCGCACAGGCTCGTATTGCTCCTGATCCAGCTCCACTCGCAGCATCTCATACGCGGTCATTGTACGGGGGCCCTCTGTCTGCAGCACCTTGAAGAGCGTAGGTGACCATCCGCTGAGCATCGCCACACCAGGAGTGTCAGCCGTGGCATGATGGTCCTTGCTGCCGGCCGCCAGGTTCCAGATAACAATGCGAGGTGGCACAAACCCGCACCCAGGCCCCCACATATCCTCACCCGCACGCTTGTACGCCTCACGAATCATCTCAATATGCGTCTGCCAGCTCCCCGTCTTCACAACATGGCGGTACGAATTTCCCGTGTACGCACTCTGTTGAGAAGACCCACACGCCTGATCCCAGCCCATATCCGTGAGCACC
>JACCDY010878339.1_pt1 | contig 11852 bp, 16 predicted proteins | sample 7446391 | NCBI WGS metagenome assembly JACCDY01 (sample SAMN15323451, study PRJNA562643) | freshwater metagenome | isolation source: river surface water | place: USA:Blue River Watershed | collected 2017-08-18
ACATAGCCATCTCTACCCGCCTGTTTTACAATGGCATTTCGACTCATTTTTCTCAGAATTTAGGAAATACACCATGTCAATGGCAAATCGTGATGGCTTTATTTGGATGGATGGCAAATTGGTGCCATGGCGTGACGCGAACGTCCACGTTCTAACTCATACCCTTCACTATGGCATGGGTGTTTTTGAAGGTATCCGCGCATACAAAACTGATGCTGGTCCAGCCATTTTCCGCCTTAAAGAACATACACGTCGCTTATTTAATTCAGCAAAAATCTTCCAAATGAAGATGAATTACAGCGAAGAAGAGATTTCTAAGGCAACGATTCAAGTTGTAAAAGAGAATAAATTGGCTTCTTGCTACATTCGCCCAATCGTATGGATTGGTTCAGAAAAATTAGGTATTTCTGCAAAAAATAATTCGACACATGTGGCAGTTGCCGCTTGGGAATGGGGTGCATACCTTGGTGAAGATGGTTTAAATAAAGGTATACGCGTTAAAACTTCATCTTTCACAAGACACCATGTGAATGTATCCTTGGTTCGCGCTAAAGCATCTGGTTACTACATCAACTCAATCTTGGCCAATCAAGAAGTAACAGCTCATGGTTACGATGAAGCTCTTTTATTAGATACAGATGGCTATGTTTCAGAAGGATCTGGAGAAAACGTTTTTATTGTTAAAAACGGTATTGTTTACACACCAGATTTAGCTTCATGTCTAGATGGCATTACACGAGATGCCATTTTCACGATTGCGAAAGACCTTGGCATTGAAGTTCGCGAAAAACGCATTACTCGCGATGAAATGTATTGCTGTGATGAAGCTTTCTTTACCGGCACCGCCGCTGAAGTAACACCTATTCGTGAACTTGATGATCGCATGATTGGTGACGGCAAGCGCGGTCCAATCACAACAAAAATTCAACAAGTTTTCTTTGATGCAGTTGCTGGTAAGAGCGACAAATATCGCCACTGGTTAACTGTAGTTTGAGGTTGATATGAGCACAAAAAATATTGTTCAAGTTGATGGTCACAAGGACTTACCTTTGCACTGCCCAAACCCAGGCTCTCCGGCTTGGAGTTTGCATCCTCGTGTCTTTCTAGATGTTGTATCAACAGGGCACGTTAAATGCCCTTATTGCAGCACTGAGTACCAACTAAAACCTGGTACTGAACCACACGGTCATTAATATGGCAAAAATTCTCATCATCGCCCCCAACTGGATTGGTGATGCGGTGATGACTGAGCCATTAATCACCCAGCTCAAAAAAAATCATCCCGATAGCGTTATCGATGTTATTGCTACCCCTTGGGTAGCATCCGTGATGCGAGCCATCCCAGTAATCAATGAAGTCATTATTGGAGACTTTAAGCACGGCTTGTTACAGTGGGCAGAAAGAAAAAAGCTTGCAAGCCAACTCAAACTCGCAGGTTATACCCATGCGTATGTTTTGCCAAACAGCTTTAAGTCTGCACTAATACCATGGCTAGCCAAAATCCCAAACAGAATTGGCTACAAAGGTGAAATGCGCTGGGGCTTAATTACTGCACCATTAGAAAATCCGTCGAGATCCAATAGGCCATCGATGTCAACGCACTACTTTGCTCTTTCAGGCAATCAGGCAAATGAGACATTGCAACCAAAATTAGAATTACCTCGGCTTTTCTTGAACGAGATGAAAGAAAAGCTTCAGCTCACTCAGAACCATGACAAGCTATTTATTTTGTGCCCAGGCGCTGAATATGGTCCAGCCAAACAATGGCCTGTGGAGCATTTTGGCAAGCTTGCGCAAATGCTAACTGCGCAAAATAACAATGCATTAGTTTTAATCTTGGGCAGCAAAAAAGAATCGTTATTAGCAGATGAGATCGTGAAACTCAGCAACTCTAATAATCAAGTTATCAACTGGTGCGGGCAGACAACACTCGATGAAGCAATGGCATGCATTGCGATTGCTGACAAAGTCATTAGCAATGACTCAGGGCTTATGCATATCGCCGCAGCGTTTAGGCGCCCACAAGTAGCGATATTTGGCTCTAGTGATCCAAGGCACACACCTCCGTTATCCCCTGAAGCAAAAGTGCACTGGCTACAGTTAGAGTGCAGCCCATGCTTCAAAAGAACTTGCCCACTGGGGCATCTAAAATGTTTAGTAGACATCCAACCTCAAGACGTCCTAAACTCATTAAATAACTAACTCAACAAATACACCATGCCACGTCAAGCCCGCTTATTCCAAATACCTGATGAAGTGCTTGATGCATGGAGAGAATCTTTACATCGCAACGACTTAGATGGCTCGATTGATTTATGGATGGATGAAGATTCCATCACATGCATTCTCCCAGGCGGCAAACGATTAACTGGTCATGCTGAACTGCGTGAAGGCTTAAAAAAGATTTTAGAAGATCACTTTTTATGGCTAGACCCCATCCAAGCAATTGGTCACACTGGTATTGGTATTGCATTCTTTGACACAACAGAGGCTGTTAGATTAGAACCAGATCAAGTAGAGCCTGAGTTCTTTTTGAACTTCTCATATGTCTTAGTACAAAGCCCCATGGGATGGAGAATTGCTCACATACACGCAAGCCCTGCCCAAGAAGAACATATACAACTACCTAGCACCATTCACGGCTTTCATTAATATGGATGAGCAGGTCATACGCTCACTTATTAAATGGTCTGATGTACCTGTTTGTCATGGATGGCTTGCGTTTGACCGACGTGGCATTTGGCGCATGCGCAATGAATACGCACAGGCCCATAACTTACCTGGCGACGCCATCCAGCACGAAGGCCTCATTGATTTCATTCAAAGAAATTTGGCACACAATGAATCTGGGGAGTGGTTTTTTCAAAATGGCCCTCAAAGGGTATACATTGATCTAGGCTACACCCCATTTATTGCAAGAATATATCCATCCAAGAATGATTTATCACTAAAAACAACAGATAGTCGAGAAATACAACCTATTGATATTTTTCTAGATGAATGCGGCCAAATTCTAATAAGCTGTCAATTAGAAATACAAAGTAGTAAAGATTTAACTGGTCTAATGACAACTTTTGAAAAAAGGTTAGAGACCGTTTTTGTTTTGCTGCATGACCATGACCTAGAAATTTTTTCTAAGAGCGCGCAATTTGCTAATGCCTGCGGTTATGCAGGCAAATGGTGCTGGCAAGGCAAAGATTATGAAATCAATTTAATTAGCTCTAAAGAAATTAAAAGGCATCATGGCCTTTTATTTTCAGCGCGCAATTCTTGACGATATAGCTCTTGTATTTGTCGAGCTCTGGCCTCAATTTCTGAAGCTTGATAAAAATCAGCATCTCCCGCCGCTTTAGCAAACTTCATTTGCTCCAATGCCCCAACCCAAGCACCCTGAGAAACATACTTCTCGGCCAGTGCCGCATGTTGTAAAGATTTTTTACCAGATTGGGCGTAGGCTCTAGACAATAAATCCCACCATACAGAATTCTCTGGGTGAGCCCTCGATTGAGTTTTAAGCCAAGCAATCGCTTGCTCGTGCTGACCTGTTTTTAACTGGCCCTCAACGAGCAACATGCTTAATGACCTAGATTGTGGGTAAAAAGCTTTTAAATTGGCAATCTGTTTGATGCCTTGCTCATATTGTGATTTTGCATACATCAATTCAATGGCTGTGGTTTCTAGAGACAAACTCCATCGCTGAATAGGTGAGCCATTTGCCGACATTGCCTGAATTAAAGTTCTACTTTTTTGCAGGTAATTCTCTGCATCAATATTTTTTTGCTGTTTAAAACTCAAAAGCGCTAAACCGTAGCTACCCTCTAATTGTTTTGCAAGATCTTGCTTGCGCAACAAACTCTCGTAGTATTGCTTTAACTCAGGATAGTTACTGGAACTAGTAGTTTGAGTTAACCGAGCTCTTGCCTTCAATAGATAAAATTCAATTGATGACGACACCTTCTGAGTAGCAAGACCTCTAACACGATCTTGCATGTCTGCAATACGATCTGTTGTTAAAGGATGAGTTCTGACATAACCAGGAACGCCACTTTCCATGATGCTGTTGGCTCTTTGCATACGTTGGAAGAAATCTGGCATACCCTGAACATCAAAGCCACCTGCCTGAAGAATCTGAAAACCAACACGATCAGCTTCGCGTTCAGCATCTCTTGAGTATGACAACTGATTTTGTATAGCCAATGCTTGACCACCCATTGCAATACCTTGGGCAGCATTTGGATTACGACTAACGGCAACTGCTGCCAAGATAATCGAAGCCAGTGCAATCATCGAGTTAGTACCTTGCTGACCATACATCCTAGCAATATGCTTTTGCGTAACGTGTCCGATTTCATGACCTAAAACAGATGCCAGTTCAGACTCTGTTTCTGCCGAGACAATTAATCCTGTGTGAACACCAATAAAACCACCGGGCAATGCAAACGCATTGATGCTTTTATCTCTAACGCCAAATAGTTCAAAATTAACAGCAAAGCTTCCGCCCCCCTCTAAACCAGCAATACCTTGCTTTCTAGCGGCGCTAACCAAGTGTTGCCCGATATTATTCAGATAGTCATAAAAAACAGGATCTGATGAGTAGTCTGGATCACGACGTATTTCACGCATGATCCGCTCACCTAATTGACGCTCATCCACTGGCGCTAGCGATGCGCTAGAAGAGTCACCTAAATCAGGTAATACCAAAGTCGGTTGCTGCACTCTTTTACTTGCTGGCGTAAATTCGGATTGAGCTGCAGGCGTCTGCATGGCGCGATTGATGTTTTCCTGAGCAGTGATATTTGCATCACTTTGCGCAAGCAAATAACTTGGCTGAAAAATTAGAGCCAAAGCTGTTGCCATCAATTTTTTCGAAAATTTATGATTTTTTCTATCCATATCTCTAATTATGGTACAAATAATGCATGAACAAACTAACTCATTTTGATGAAACCGGCCAAGCTCACATGGTTGATGTTGGGCAAAAAGCCAGTACACATCGCATTGCCACGGCCACAGGCTGTATTCAAATGCAAAAAAGCACATTTGATATGGTTATGTCTGGCACTCATAAGAAGGGTGACGTGATTGGTATTGCACGAATTGCAGCCATCCAAGCCACAAAAAAGAGTCCTGATTTAATACCTCTTTGCCACCCAATTGCGCTCACGAGAGTTGCTGTTGAATTTCAACCAGATGAAGCTAACTCAACCATTCATTGCACAGTAACAACTGAAAATATTGGTCAAACAGGTGTTGAGATTGAGGCGTTAACTGGTGTGCAAATTGGCCTACTAACAATCTACGATATGTGCAAAGCAGTAGACCGTGGCATGGTCATCAAAGAAGTAAAGTTGCTTGAGAAGAGTGGCGGCAAGTCTGGAACTTGGAAAGCAGAGTAGCAAACACTAACTAATTGAGACAAATAAACAACTAAAAAATACCTTTGGCCCAATTCTGTCCCAATGAGGATAGAAACATGGCAACATTCAGAAACAGATGCGGTAAATGGCAAGCTCGAGTTCGCAGGCTTGGGCAAAACCCAATCACGAAATCATTTCACAACAAACAAGATGCTGAGCGGTGGGCAAGACAAGTCGAAGCCGACATCGACAAAGGAAGCTACACCAACGTAGCGCTAGCTGAACGCACACTACTCAAAGACGTCATTGAGCGGTATATCCGAGAAGTAACCAATCAAAACCGTAGCATGAAAGAAGACCGTTATCGCCTTGGTGCGATGATGAGGCATTGGATTGGTAGCTTGACCATGATTCAACTCACACCTGCAAAGGTCGCACAGTATCGTGATGAACGTCTAAAGAAAGTCTCAGCAGGTGCAGTTATAAGAGAACTAGCCTACATCTCAAGCATCATCAATCATTCAAGGCGTGAATGGGGCATCAACATGACCAACCCTGTGCCGTTCGTCAAGAAACCCCCAAGCCCTCAAGGGCGCAATCGCATACTCAATGACACCGAATTGAATCGCCTACTAGATGCTTTAGAGGTAACAGGCTGCAGGGACAATATCTGGATGTTGCCCGTCGTTAAATTTACTTTAGCCAGCGCCATGAGAAGAGGTGAAATCCTTGGTTTACGATGGAGAGATATCAACCTTGATAAACGAACTGCACACATACCTTTGACCAAGAACGGTGAATCAAGAACTGTTCCGCTATCAAGTGAAGCAATCAACATCCTCAAAGCATTGCCTAGAAACATTGATGGGGTTGTCTTTCCAATCAAGCATGCAAATCTGTCTGCCCACTTCATGAAGGCAAGAGCTAAAGCTCAAATTACAGACTTCCATTTTCATGACTTGAGACACATGGCAATCACACGTATGGCTGAGAAGCTTCCTAACCTCATTGAATTAAGCGCTGTATCAGGGCATAAGAGCCTAGCTATGTTGAAGCGCTACTATCATCCAAATCCTGAGCAATTGGCTGAAAAACTTGGATGATGGTAATCTGACAATATGCCAATCACCGAAGAACAACTAAGCAAAGAAATTCATGATGCTGGGTTTCCGCTTAGAAAACGTCAAACTGTGCATGATATTGCCTGGCGTGGAATTGAAGAATTTAGAGAACACTCTAGCCAAAAATATTACAGCCACACAGGCAAAACCATTAAGAAACCTCTATCGAGTCATAAAACTACTCAAGGTCGATATAACCAGGCTGCTGCAAGAACAATACTAATCTCTGCTTTAGCAAGAGCTTGGATGGCGGGTTTTGATTCGGCGCCGACCTTAAATCACAAACATGACCATGATTCTGCATTTGCAAAATTTGCCATACCAATTCTGGGATACGAGGGAATAGGCAAGCCACATGAGCATCTTGAAGAATACTGGTCAACTCGCAAAGAAGAGTGGCAAAAAAATGAAATAAATTTAAAAAATGGCGACTTTTAGGGGGGAGTAAACACTCAAAACTAAGAACACCATAGGGTATGTTTAAACCTATGGAGGCGTCATATGACCCACACAACCAAACCGAACATTATTGAGCCGCTTGCAATCGATAATGATTCAGCAGCACGAATTATAAATATCCAGCCAGGATCACTGGAAAAAGACAGAAAGAATGGTCACTTAGGTATTCCATTTGTTAAAGCTGGTAGACGAGTCATCTATAGACTAGCTGACTTAAGAATCTGGCTTGAAGAAAATAAACAAATACCGCCTTCAAAAGGAGGCGCAGATGACCAGTCCTAAAATTCCGTCAATTCATGCACACAACATCCCGCCTCTTATGGTTGCTGAGGATAAATGGGTTAATTGGCAGGCTGGGCTTCTTGATGCTAACGGTAAATTCTCGAAATACCCAATATGCCCACTCAATGGCTACAAGATTGATGCGCACAATAAAGCAAATCAAAGTAGTTTTAACAAGGTCCTATCAAACGCATCTGAACCACATGTTAGCGGCATTGGGTATGTACTAGATGGTAGCTCAATCACAACTGATGCTGGCGGAGCGCCACTATATTTAGCTGGGGTCGATATTGATTTCAAAGCTAACCTAAGCTCTGCTGATGTTGATAATGTTTGGCAAAGTTTGGGTTGCCCATATATTGAAACTTCACCAAGTGGTCGTGGCGTTCGTATTTTTTGCCTAACCAAGAAACCTATTCCCAATAGAAACCAAAATGGTTATGAGGTTTACTCATCCAAGAGATTCTTAACAGTAACTGGGTGGAATGCTAAAGGTGGTCTTATTGATTGCACTGATGCTCTTGAGCAATTGATTCAGCTTTGGTTCCCAATTAAGCAGCTTTCTGCTGTAAGCAAAGTAAAGTCAAAAGCCTTGAACACCTACCCACCAGAGGAAACACCAAGACACATCGCATGGACTAAAGAGCTACTGTCATACATCAACCCTGATTGTAGTTATGAGGTCTACCGTAATGTAATTTGGGCATTAGAAGCCACGGGATGGAGTTGTATTGATGACATTCAACGTAAGTGGAGCCTAGGTGCGCCAGAGCGATTTACTGAGGATGGTCTCACAGTGATTAAGGCTTCATTTGACGACAGAGCTGATGGGATTACATTTGGGACATTGGTTCATTACGCAAAAGAAGGTGGTTATCAAAATCAAACCAAACCAACTCTAATCATTGTTCAGGGGGTGGCATGAGTGCGCACATCAATACACCTCTTGGCTCAGCTTTGAACCCACTAAAGATATTGCAGACTGAATATGCCTTACTTGAGATTGGCGGCAAGTTCGGAGTCATTCAGAAATCTGATTTAGTCTGGCACCCAGGCATGGCATCCGCACCAGCTCTCAGGGTGTTTTGTGGTGCTGAGATTAGGACATTACTAATGCGAAGGCTGCAAACAATTGCATCAACAATGGACCCAGGTGTAGTTATTAAAGACTTTTTACACAGCCCAAACACTACGGCTTATCGTAACTTAGCATTCTCGCCAGTTACTGTTGCTATTGACACGTTGAATTTATGGCATGGCATGACTATTGAACCCAAACAAGGTTCTTGGATAACAATTCAGCAGTATTTAGAACATGTTTTATGCTCCTCAGACAAAGAAGCCTATCAATATCTGCGTTATTACCTGGCACACATGCTTCAAAAGCCAGAAGAAAAGCCTGGTGTGATGATAGTTATGCTTGGCGGTCAGGGAATCGGTAAAGGTACTCTTGAAGTAATTCTTAGGAAAATGTTTGCAGCTACCACTCTGATGGTTAGCGATGTTGATTCTGTTGTTGGTAGGTTTAACTCATGCTTAGAACGTGCCTATATTGTTTTTATGGATGAGGCCCTATTTAAAGGTGATAGGAAATCAAGTGACCGCTTGAAGAACTTTGTTACGGCCAAACATATTCAGATTGAAGCCAAGCATCAGCCTGAGCGCTCCATCGAGAGCTTTCATCGCTTCTTTGCAGCTAGCAATAGCCAACACTTTGCCAATACCGAGTATGACGATAGGCGAATGTTTTACTTGAAGGTATCAGAGCAATTCAAAGGTAATCATCAGTACTGGAATGCGCTACACAAAGCCATACAGGCGGGCGAAGTTGAAGCTATGGTGCATGACCTATTAGCCCTGGATTTAACTGATTTTGTGCCAGGCCACAGACCAGCATCTAAAGAGTTGCTTCATCAAAAAATTCAATCTCTACCTTCTTTTGAGCGATTTTGGTTTGGCGCATTGTGGGATGGAGAAACATATGAGCTAAGAGCTTATTCAAATTCATGTTCGCATAGCGAGTGGCAGGCAGATTACTTTTGGAAATCAAAGGATATTCTTGAGGTGTATGAACATAAAAGTCGAGCTGAGCGATATCACACCAAATTAAATGGACGAGATATTGCTGAAGCCGCACGAAAAATATGCCCAAGTGCCAAGCTAAACAGAAGAATGGTCAGTGGCGATAGAGCCAATGGTTATGACCTACCTGACCTTGCAACTGCACGCACCGAGTTTGAAGCTTATTTAGGAGGCGGCATTTCATGGCCAGACGTTTAATGCCAAGATTGCCTGCACATTGCCAGCATGAGGTGGCAGCGCTTTCCCCTGTATCTATTGAGCTTGAGGGCTATTGCCACTATTGCCATGATATTTTTAATTTAATTATGAATAGTATAGAAATAAATAATAAGTTGAAAAAATGGTGGCAATCATGGCAGTTGCTCGCCCAATCAAAATCTCGGCTGATGGCTCTTACGTTTAATTTTCTGAGTGTGGTCGAAAGACCCCCTAAATACGGTGCCGAGCGATGTATAAACCAGAACAATATCTAATTACAGCAGGGGGCAGAATCAAGTGCAAACGCTGCCAGGCAAGGTCTTCCAGAAAGAAGCAACAGTGCGGCAAGCCTGCCATGCGGTCAAAAAACGTCTGCGATACACATGGTGGCCTATCAACAGGACCAAAAACACCCGAAGGTATTAAGCGCATTCAAAGCGCACACTGGAAGCATGGTAACGAAACCAAAGAAGCTCGAGCCAAGCGAAGTGCTAAGAGCCTACAGTTCTTGATGCTTGAAATGATTGGTTGGCATGTCGGCCTGTTTGCCGAAGGTGGTACGAAGTTCAGAGGGCGAAAACCAAACGGGTTTGAAAACCTAGACCTAAACGACCCTGAGCAGTTGGCTAGAGCAATTCAATTAGCCGAGCCAAAATAAAAAGCCCACCGAAGTGGGCCATATGTAACGACTAAATAGATATTTTAGAAACCAACTGTGTAAGTTGCCATCGCAGATGTTGAAGATGTTGATTGGAATGGTTCTTGTCTTACTACAGCATTCAAACCAAGTCTTTGTGTCTTATCTAGGTCATGGTACACACCAGCAGAAACTACTGGACGAGTTTTCTTAACATCAGAGTTAAAAGCAGTTGTATTGCTTGAACCAGCTGAGTACTGACCTACATTGTGGTTTAAGTCATGCTCAACACCAGCAGACAACACTGCAAATGTTTGTGGGTCAATCTTACCCGTGAACTTCACACCAGCAACTACTGAAGTTGTCTCTTGGCGAAGAGTGTCATAAGTCAATGGGCTTGAGCCACCTTCCGTGTAACCGCCACGGCTGATAGATACATATTTCAAACCAGCATAAGGAGCAGCAATCCAATCGCTATCAAGAGCAATACCGTAGCTTGATACTGATTGGATACCCTTCATGTTTACTTTAGCTGAACCTTCATATGATGAAGTACGAGTTACTGTTAGGTCTTTCTCACCGTAACCAGCAGAGACTTTTACTTCATAGCCTAAGCCATCATTACGCTCAGACCATACGCCAAATACGCCTAGCAATGGCTTGCTATTACCTAACTTAACGCCATCAGCATTATTAGTGGATAAGTTTTGGTCAACCCAAGCACCTAAACGAATGTTTTTGTCATATTTGTAAGAACCAATCAACAAACCTGATGTTGAGCTGGCACTTGGTGAATTAGTTGTTGAGTAACGACCGCCAGTTGATAAACACATACCTTCTTTATCAAACACAGTACAGTCATAAGACAAACCAGCATTCAAAGCTGCTGATTGAATGTTGTATATAGAGCGAAGTGCGTAAGCGTTAGGAGCTAAATTTACCGACGACCCATAAGAATCTAGAATAGCCCAAATATAAGCAGTGCCAGTTTGCTGGGGACAATTTGTGGGGCAATCACGCACAGAATTTGTATACGGAGCAGAAGCTAAAGAACCATACCACATGGTTGAGGAAACAAAATTTAGCCCTCCGCTACTAGCAGTTCCATATGCAAATAGTACTGAAGGGCTGCTATTAGCCGTATATGAAGAACGGAAATATCCAAGCTGGTATCGAACTTGATTAGCAAGGTCTATCGCCAAAGATGAATTACTCCATCATGGCATAGAAGTACTATTGAAGATAGAAGTATCACTTGCATAAGTTTGTTCTGCTGTAGTAGTTATATTGTATGTAACACCACCAGATGTAACACTTACAACCGTGGCATTAACCTGAACAGTAAACATACTTCCAGCAACCAGAGCTGAAGCAACAGCAATATTCTTTAATTTCATAGTTTTCTTATTAGTTAGGTTATTGAAAATAAAATTAGCTTCTGGGCTAATTTGACTGCCTAGATTATATAAAAATTACTACTAACTTCCCTAAGTTTATCTACTTTGGGTTTTCTCACTTATACCAACCTTAAACGTCCAAAATCTAGTGCGTAGCTGAGATTAGGTACCATCAAACAAAAATTGAGGGGTACGGGTATGGTGGGGGTCGGTCTAGCTGAAATCATCATGGGGTACCCCTGTCTAAACTTTGACATCATCCTTGAGGTTTATTGATTATTTGTAACGATTAGTGATGTAGTACGCTGCATTCGCATGC
>JACCDY010093297.1_pt1 | contig 11851 bp, 14 predicted proteins | sample 7446391 | NCBI WGS metagenome assembly JACCDY01 (sample SAMN15323451, study PRJNA562643) | freshwater metagenome | isolation source: river surface water | place: USA:Blue River Watershed | collected 2017-08-18
TCTTCAATAATTCTTATTACTACTGGTAATTTAACGAAAAATTTATCATTATTACCGACTGAGTATATTAAAACACTTTTTATGTAGTTTAAAAACTTTAAGTCAGTATATAAAGATATAGTATTTTTTCTTTTGCGATCCATATTTTTTAGAAAAGATTTTTCTAAAATATACTAAAAACCTTGAAATTTATAGTATTTTTTTATAATGTATATTGAATAATTCATATTTTTAGTAAAAAATCATTCAATTTTTTTAGCTAAAATTGAATATTTAAAATAATTTGATATATATATTAATATATACGTCTATATTCAATGATATTTTTTTCAGAAGATATTTTAAACAAAATTATTGATGATTCTAGTTTAGATGAAATTACCGATAAAATTAAAGAATTGGAAGATAATAATATAATGATATTTACATACTTTAATTATGGTATTATAAACATTGATTATATTGAAAATCTATTAAATTATGGTAATAATAAAATGGCATATTACTGTTTTGAAAATGAGTTTAACGTCAGGAATTGTCCTTCATGTATGATTTATTCAAAACAATACGATAAAAATAAAGATGAAATAATATATTACATATTACTCATAAGCACACAAAAACGATTTAGAAATATGGGATATGGAACACTTCTCCTAAACGGATTTATGGAACGTGTTAGAGCAGAAACATCGCATATTCATAAAAACGTTAAAGTTGTATTAAGCGCACTTGATGAAGTAGTATCTTATTATCAAAAGTGTGGGTTTGAAGTTGTTGATTATAATTTAGATAATTATTCATATTTAAAAAATTTTGAATTATATGATGAAACAAAGATGTATACCGTCATGAGTAGGGAAACCTAGGTTTCCCCTACCACCCCATCCTCGCAGGGAAACCCAGGTTGCCCCGCACCCCATCCTGTTGGGTTTGGTGGAATTTATTATAATTTAGTTTAGGTATTTTTTTACGGCATATATATATGCATAAATACAAAGTATTTTTTCAGGATTTAAGTTATCAAATGTTATTGATTCATCTTTTGTATTTTCATAATACAACATTATTTCTTTAATGATTTGATACATTAAATTTGAATCATTAATAATAGATTCATATACACCATGTTTTTCAATTGCTTTGTAAAAATCACCCATATCACCTGTACCATTCAACCAATCAACAAAATTAAATCCACTCATCCAATTTTGTGTAGCAGAAAATATGAATTCGTTTTTGAAATAGTCATCAAGACTATTTAGTGATTTTTCACACCACAAATTACCATCATCATCTCTATCAAATTTGAATACAAATTCAAAGTATTTATTTATATGATTGTCGATATTTTCCATTTTTGTAAAATCTTGTTAAAAATAATAATATATAATATTGTATTATTTTTAAATTAAAAAAATCATTTTTTATAATCCACCCCTCTAACACATAAGATTCCTATTCTTTTTTCTAAAAATAACTACCAAACCCAAGAGGATGGGGTGCGGGGCAACCTTAGGTTTCCCTGCGAGGATGGGGTGGTAGGGGAAACATGGGTTTCCCTACTGGTAGAATGGAATATTATTTGTAACACTAGCATAAGTTGTTGCACCTGATAAATAAGTATTAACTTCACTACCATATGTATTATAATAAAGAGTAGATACTATTTGAGAATTAAATACTAAATTAATGTAATTAGATGAATATGAAGTTATGCGATTAGAAGGAATACTGTTTCCGACAGTTGTAAATTGACCTCCTATATATAATTCTGTTCCTACTACTGTTAAACTCTCAACACTATTATTGACTCCATTTCCTAATGCAGACCAAGAAGTACCATCCCATTTTGCTATGTTATTTACTGAAACTCCACCTGCTGATATAATATATCCTCCTACATATAAATCTGTTCCTAATGTTGTTAATACATAAGAATCACCATTAGTTATTCCAGTGCCTAAAGCAGACCAAGTAGTACCATTCCATTTTGCAACTTTAGCAGCAGGGTTTCCATCTGCTGATCCAAAGTAACCGCATGCATATAAATCTGTACCAATAAATCCAATTGATTTACATAGAGCATCCAAACCGCCACCAGTAACGCCAGTACCTAAAGCAGACCAAGCACTACCGTCCCATTTTGCTATTTTATTTGCATTAGTACCACCTGCTGTTCCAAATCCTCCACCAGCATATAAATTTGAACCATACACTGCTAATGTTGTACATTGATCATTTAATCCAGTACCTAAACCAGACCAAGCAGTACCATCCCATTTTGCTATTCTATTGGCTGAGCTTGTAAAATTACCTCCTGCATATAAAGTTGAACCAATCATTGCTAATGCAAAACAAGATTCACCTGGTGTTACTGGTCCACTACTTCCTAATGTAGACCAAGAAGTACCATCCCATATTCCAACTCCGCGTAATGTGGTGTTATTATCTCCTGTTGCTGAAAAGTAACCACCAGCATATACATTTGAACCAGATACTAATATTGCGTAGCAAATAGTATTTAATCCTGGACCTAAAGCAGACCATACACCTGTTACAGTATTATATTTTGCTATATAATTTGCTGAAATACCACCGACACTTGTAAAATCACCTCCTACATATAAATCTGTACCAGATGATACTAATGCGTAACAAGTACCACTTAATCCTGGTATGAACGGTTGATAATTTCTAATTCCAGATGTAATAGTACAATCCTTTAAATAAGTATTAGAAGATGTTGAACCAGAAGGAATAGTATAAGTATTATTTATAATTGCTGATGGATTGTTAAATACTGTTAATGAAGCACCACTTCCACTTGAACCAGCAGGACCTTGAGGACCAGTGGGACCATCTAAACCCATACGACCATTTTTACCTCTTTCACCCTGAGGACCTTGGGGACCAGTTGGACCGACGATTGACATATATAATATGTATATATATTTTTTTTTTATAAAACCTAAAAAATAAATTAATAAATATTTAATTAAATATTTTTTTAAACGCATCAAAATAAAAGAGGATGGGGTGGTAGGGGAAACCTAGGATTCCCTACGAGGTTTCCCTACGTTTGATCTTCTCTAATAATTGAATTAAAGAACTTTTAATATTTTCTAGTTCATTAATTATTTCTTCATTATTACCTTCATATGGATCACCAAATAAATATGGTTTGACATCATTACGTACATTTTCAATAATTGAATCGATTTCTTTCGAATATTGATAATTATCTCTATATGAACATAGATTTTGTATAAATACAATATATTGATGAATGCTATGTTTGTAGTTTGTCATTTTAGTATATTATTTTACTTAATATTATTTATTTTAGTTATTTATAATAAATATTTTTGATAATAAATTAATCATTTTTATTTTTGTGTTAATTTAATCCACTCAACGCAATCAATTAAAGATGGATGTTTCAATGCTTCTTCAGCAGTGATCCGTTCATCTTTATTGATTTTCATACATTGTTGAAAAAGATCTAATAATTTTGTATCATAATTTCTTATTCTAATTTCAATTGCTAATCTTTTTTCAGCACGCATAGTTTTAACATTTTCCTGAATTAAATCAAACATTCCACCTTTTACATTATATGGTTTCCTAGATAATTCGTCATAACAACTTAAATCACCGCATTGACCACCTCTAAATAAAATGTTGTCAGTTATTAATTCGTAAAGAATACATCCAAAGCTCCATATATCTACGGAGCATGAGTATTGTTGTTTTAATATTACTTCAGGTGGTCTATACCAGCGTGAACAAATATATGGATCCATACTTTCTGAATCAATATGCTGTGCTATACCTACATCGGCAATAATACATTTAAGTGGATTTGCTTGAATCAAAATATTTGCTGGTTTTAAATCAGCATGAATAATATTTTTCTTGTGAATGTGATTTAAACCAATAAGAATATGTACTAAAATACATTTAATATGATTATCTGTTAACGTTTGTTTAGAAAATATTATTTTTCTTAAGTCAGTATCATAAAATGGCAAAACTATTGCCATTATATTATTATGTAATACTGGTGGTGACAAAGTTTTGATAACATATTCATTACCACCATCATGTTTCAACATTTCAATATTAAAAGATTCATAGGAAATATCTTTATGAGAGCCTACTTTTAAGACATATGAAAAACCATTTTTTTTAGTAATTTTTAATACAACTCCAAAGGAACCTTTTCCTATTTGTTCTATTTGACATATATATTCATCTTTAATGTACATTGCCTTTATATTTTTTTCAATTGTTTTTAAAATAACTATGTCACGGCGATTTTCAAGCTGTAATATAGTTTTAATTATCAAATCATACAAAAGGTGTCCTTGTGTCTTTTCAAGTACAGGTAAAGGTGGTGGTTTTATTAATTTATCACCAAATTCATCTATAGGAGATGTAAGCTCTGTTGGAGAAAGCTCTCCAGCATTTTCCTCTGCGTATGGCATCTTTTTAAAGTAATATTATTGTATAATATTTTTGTAATATATTATAGAAAAATAATTTATGATAAAAAATGTATCAATTTTTTGTAGGGAAACCTAGGTTTCCCCTACCACCCCATCCTCTTGGTTTTTTGTAGTTCTTTTGTAGGGAAACCTAGGTTTCCCCTACCACCCCATCCTCTTAGAGTTTTTGTTGTTCTTTAGTAAAAGAATAAAAATTGATGCATAATTTTTTTATAAATATAATGTATATTTATATATTATAAGTATCTAGATATTACTAAACAAAAAACTATTTTCCACAAAAGAAAAAATGACAAGAGGTTCTCCTCCAACAACTCCTCCAAGAACACCGACTAAAAATAATTCGGTTACTAAATCTTGCAGAAATGTTAAAGATGATAGAGATAACGATAAATGGGCTAAAAGGCGCGAATCTCAAAGACACGAAGCTGAAAGAAGAATCCCTTTTAACATGATTTTTAGTATGGATGAAAATGGTGTACGCGATGGTCTTTTTAATTGTTACAATATGATAGTCAACGGGGAAACTAAGTATTTCTACATCAATCAATCAAATAAAATAATCGAGATATATTTTCACGATCCCATAGAGGCAGAAAATTATTATAGATTTTTTAATTCTGGATGTGTTGGATATTTTGGTAAAAATGAAGATGGTTCTTGGTATGCTGATTTTAAAAATAAATCATTATTTGACAAAAACCATCGTCCTGTTAACAAACCTAATATTAGATATAATGACGCTAATGACAGTTATGAACTTAACAGTGAAGACAGTAATGGGCTATAAATAATTAAACTAACATAAATCTACATTATCAATTTATAATTTTTCAAAGGATTAATATTTTTGTATTGATCTTTGCTAAATAATTTCATATGTTTATCTATTAAAATATTTTTTAATAAATTATTCAATGAAATTAATAGTAAATCATCTAATTCGTGATATTTAGTATATAATTTTTTATAAATTCCTATTCGCTTTTCAACTGGAATATTTGAAAATGTTTTTATATTAATATATATTCTTGTATTATTTGTTTTTTTATCAATATTTGTTATTTTAATACGCACTGGTATTTTATTGATTACTTTTAAATATTTTTTTGAATCTTCTTTTGATAATTTATTTGATACAATAATTGATAATACATTTTTTTTATCAATTGTTGAAATATTTATATATTCGTCTATACTCATGTCTTTTGAATAAGTAAGATTAGGCTCGTCAAATAAATATATAATATTATCACCTTTAATATATTTTTTAATTAATTTAATAAAATATTTATTATTTTTAATAAAATTTAATACATTAACTATAATCATTGTTGGAGACGGTAAACTTTTTATATTTATAAATATATCTTCTTTGTCTTCATTTAAAATATTTATATCCATAATTATATATGATATAAATTTATATAAATAATATTGTGATAAATCATTTTTATTCTAAACTTTTTTAAGAAGTCGCTTTTTTAGAAGTCGCTTTTTTAGTCGCTTTTTATAAAATTTAAAAAAAAAATAAATAAAATTTATTTCAAACATTTGTAAATATCCAAAACCAAATTAAATTCTTCATATTTTTCCATAATAGATACTAAATTATTTCTAGTATCTGGCTTAAATACAGCTACTTGCGCAATTGTGATAATCAATAATATTTTCTCATATTCATCATCATTATTATCTAATATTTCATAGATTTTTAAAGGCGTATTTTCATCAATATTTTGACAAATGCGTTCAAGTTGAATATTAGGTTTAATATTTCCAGAATTATTGCATTTGATACTACCAATAATATGTGGATAAATTATGATAAAACATAGCAAATCATATGCTTTGTTAATACCAGAATCGCCTTTTCTATGCGCCTTAATAATAGTTTCAAGACTCTTATTTTCAGCAATTAAGTCGTGAGCTAATTTGTTTATGTCAGGAATACTCATTTTATTATATTATATAATAGGATTTTTTGTATATTTTTTGTATATTTTTTATAAATATAATTAATACTTTTAAATATTTTTTAAAATCATTTTTTTGTAGGAAATCCTTTTTGTAGTTCTTTTCCTTTTAGTTTTTATAGTTCTTTTTATAAAAAAGAACAGGGAAACATAGGTTTCCCATAAAAAAATGACGGTTTTTTTATTTTATAATTAATAATTATTGTATTAATTATAATTTTTACTATAATAAGATGGAAGAAGAAGCTAAAACCGAACTCCATACAGATGGAGTAGTTATTGATTTAGAATGTGGTAATACCATAAAAATTGCTGATGATAAAACTGAGTATATACCTTCTGATAATTCATTAAAATTATGTGCTTGTGCATTGACTTTATTAATTTGTTTACCTATCATCGTATGTGATTTATACTTCGGTTATACTCGCATATCTTGTCAAGATATTGTTAGTCCTCATATGGATTTAACAATTGGTATGTGGTTGAAAGTTAATGGATATTTACAAATATCTATGTTTTTTGTATCGGTATTTGGCATTTTTATTGATGAAAAAAATAAGTGTGCCACCATAACCGTGTGGATTATTTCGATTTTAAATCGAATCTTCGTTTTATCTTGGTTGATTGTTGGCTCAATTTTATTTTGGCGCGACATTGAACCAATGGGTAAATGCGATAAATCTCTTAATTGCTATATTTGGACTCGCCTTATTATGGGAATTGGTGGATTTGTCATTTCCTCAAAAATGGATAACGACAAGAAAAAATAAATTATTAAAAAATCATATAAAAAATTATTAAGTATTTTATTTATTATAACTATTTTGTAGGAGTCGCAATATCTTTAATATATTTTATATATGCGATTTTACTTCTACTTTGTAAAAATATTCTCATTGGAATATTACTTTTATTTGTTATTTCTGAAACTAATCCTTCACCACTAAATAAAGTGCTTGTAAATCCACCTACTGATTTCGTTGTAATCTCAATATTTGCTTCAAATCCAAGTAAAACACCATTATCTATTTTTATGGAATGACCGGGTTCTATTATTTTTTCAATTACATCTCCAAAAGACGCGGCCCATATTAATCCAGAACCATTTTTCGCGGTTATATTTACAAATGTTAAACCATATCCTAATAAAACTCCACCAAATCTAAAGTTTGTATTTATATCTAGATTAATTGTAGAACATATATATGAATCACTAACAATATTAAAACTTTTTCCTGCTGGTATATAAAAACACCCGATATTTCCAGGATTTATACCGGAAAAAGTAACATCTCTAGGAATACTAGTATCATTATAAAAAATATTATAAAAAAATGATGAACCAGAAAGCATTCTACTAAATCCATTAAAAATTGAACCTGATTTAGTTTCAATTTTTATTGCGGATGACATATAATTCATAGCACCACCATCTGCTCTTATTTTTTCATTTGGTTTTAGTATAAATTTTACGGTTTTAAATCCGTGTCCTCCTTCATATTCAAATAAAGGAAATCCTTTATTATTTTTTATCATTGAAGGTTTTTTTATTAAACATATATTTCTACCATTAAATAATTTATTATTATTTTTATTAGTACTTTTTTTATTAGTACTTTTATTATTAGTACTTTTTTTATTAGTATTAATCATTTTTATAATATATACAAATATATATATTTAATATTTAGTAAAAAAATGATTTTAAAAAAATATTATAATAAAAATAATTATATATATTATAATACATATAATACCTATAATACATGTAAAAATGAATAAAGACATATTATATACGTCTATATTTAAAGATTGTTTATCGAAAAAAATAGAGGAACTTAATTTAAATCTTAAACCAAGATTCGGTATAAATAAAGAATTACAAGATTATTTAAATGCCTTATATTCAAATAAATTAGATGAATATATGCCTATAAATCCATTATTAAAAATAGATTTATCATATGCTTCTTTTAATAGAAGATTGTTACCAAACGTGATACCAAGCAATGTGACAGAAATAATTTTTTCTAATGATTTTAATGAACCATTAGATGAAAATGTTTTACCTGATGGTTTAACATACTTGAATTTAGGTAAAAGATTTAATCATACAATAGAGTATTTACCACATAGTATAACTCATTTAATATTAAGTACTAATTTTAATAAAAAAATACTTATATTACCGAAAAATCTAGTTTTTTTAAATTTAGGATATGATTTCAATAAACCTTTAGATGTTAATGTATTACCATATGGTTTATTAACATTAATATTTAGCGTTAAATATGATGAAATAATAAATAAAGGTGTAATTCCAGATACAGTAACACATTTAAATCTTGGCTTTTATTTTAATAAGCCTTTAGATGGATGTATACCAAAAAATGTATCTTATTTACAATTTAGTTATTTTTTTAATCAAGAACTAAAAATAGGTGATTTACCAGACAGTATTATACACTTAGTTTTTGGCAGTTTATTTAATCAGGAATTGAAACCTAATGTATTACCAAAATATTTGAATAAATTAGTATTTGGTAAGGAGTTTAATCAAAATATTGATTATTATGTATTACCACTTGGCTTAAAATATTTGATATTTGGATATAAATTTAATAATTTCATTAGAAATGGTGTTATACCAAATACTGTTATATATTTAACTTTTGGATATAGATTTTCTAATACAAATTTGGAAAAAAAGTCTATACCAGATAGTGTTAAATATTTATTATTTTATAGTGAATATGATACCTATGAAATATATTTTCCAAAAAACTTAAAATTTATTTTATTAGGAGGTTCTGATGAATATTCATTAAAAAATATAGACCAAACAAAATATATAGGGTGTTATATGTATTTTCATGATAGATGTACTGATTTATCATCTATTATTGATAATAATTTTTATATAAAAATTGTTATTGATGGTGTGAAATATGAAATTCACATTTCTTATTTGGAAAAAATAATTGAAAAGGTTGAACGTAATGTATTTATGAGTACTATTTTTAAAGAATTGACTGAAAAACTATATCATCCATCTCGATTAGAGAAATATTTGGAAAAATATGATATTGATATTAATGATCTATAGTAGGGAAACCTAGGTTTCCCCTACCACCCCATCCTATTGACTTTTTGTAGTTCTTTTTTCTAAAAAGAACAGGGAAACCTGGGTTTCCCTACAAAAAAATGATGCATAAATTTACTGTAATTTTTATGTTTTATTTATTATTATAAGAATTTATTCTACTACAACTGATTTATCTTTTGTTAAAAACACACAAACACAAACGCACACAAGAACTTAAAAATGAGTACTAACAAAGGTCCTAAACCCTGTCCTAATGAAGGAGAAAATGGTGATAAAAGATGCACATTTAAAAACTGTGGTAATATACACACAAATACTTCATCCAAGGCTTACATTCCTCTTGGAGGAGGAGCTAAAATTCCAGTTTGTCAACCTGCAAAGGTTCTTTCAACAAAACGTTGCAATACTTGTGAACAGCAAGTTTTTGGTAAATTTCAAGAACACAATCAAGTGTGTCCTGGAAAATCCAAAAAAACTGAACCTGTTGTATGCAATAAATGCAATCAAGAGTTGAAAGAATCTTGGGGAGAACACAAGAAAATATGCCCAAATTCATCCAAACTCAATCCTTCCGCAAAAGTGTTCATTCCATCTACTACTGTCAACACCGATGAAGGAGATGGCGAAGAGAAAGATGAACTGAATAATGCTTTTATCGCAGATAGCGACGATGAGGAAGAGGAAGAGGAAGAAGATAATGACGACCTTTCTTTAATTGAGGAAAAACTCTATGGAGAGGATGATGACAATGATGATTTTTGTGAAGAAGTCGTTTCAAGACTAGATAATGAAAACCCAGTAGGTCATTGGTTTCCTTATAGTAGAGAATGCAAAGTATGCAATGGATTTTGCTATGGTAAGTTTGAGTATTCATTATGTGAAACATGTTTTTCACAATAAGAAGATTCTAATTTTTATTTGATAATGGTTTAATAGACCATATTATAATTTCAATAATATTTTATAAAAATAACTTTCTCCAAACTACTTTTCATCACACTTTTTGCAAACTACTTTTCTACCCCATTTTGCAAACTATTTTTCTAGTTCTTTTTGCTGTTCTTTTTTCTAAAAAGAACAATATGGCCCAAAACGAACTATCCCAACAACTCAATAAATTATTAGATATGACTTGCACTCATATTAAAGAAGGTATTAATAAAATTGCCGAAGAAGATATTATTGGAAAAGCTACAAAATCAATTGAAGAAATTATAAATAATGAACCTAATGTAAATTCATTGTTAAATTTATTTATTAATAAACCTTCAAGTAATAAAACAACAACCGAAACATTATTAGAAATAAGAACACAGTTAGCGTCTAAAGAAAATAATGATACATTTACCGAAAATCATATAAAAATAATTGAAGATATTTTGGAGTGTAAACCAATTGATACAAAAACTATTGATGAAACTATTGAGTTAACAACAAATATGATAAATAGTAATGATGAAGAAATTAAGGAGCTAAATTCCAAAATAAAGAGCTTAAAGGAAAAAAATAAAATGTATAAAAATCTTAATAAAATTTATAGAGAAATTGTTGATAATCAAGAAGAAGATTGTAATGAATAATCTTCCTTTTAATCTTTTTGTTGTTCTTTTTAAAAAAAGAACAATTAAATATTTTTGTAGTTCTTTTTTTTAAAAAGAAAAATTAAATATTTTTGTAGTTCTTTTTTTTAAAAAGAAAAAAGAATAATTAAAATATATGTAAATTATATATAATGAATAATTCAGCAAAATATGGATGTTGTATTTTATGTTTAATTTTTGTAATTGTAATTTTAATTGTAATTATAAAAGACATTATAATGGACAATAACGAGAAAAGTATTCAAGAAAATTTTAGAGGTGGAGGGGGTGGAGGTAGAGGTCGTGGTGGATTTTCAGGTGGAATGGGTGGTGGATTTTCAGGTTCTGGTATGAGAGGAGCTGGATTTGCTGGTTCTGGTAGAATGGGTGGAACTCCTCAAAGAAGTCTTCAAAGAGCTGGCATTGCTGGAGCTGCTGCTTTAGGTGGTCGACATATATACAATAGAAATCATGGATGGAATCATCATAGAAGTAATTATTATAGACCTTATTTTTTTGGTGTCCCACTTTGGTATTGGAATAATGGAACATATAATAACGATGGTTATTATGGTGATTCTCCAGATATTATTAATTATAATTTTTATGATTCTAGAGAAGGAGAAGATAATAATTATAGTTAATCAATTATAGATAGTGTTATAAATTTATTAA
>JACCDY010127153.1_pt1 | contig 11851 bp, 8 predicted proteins | sample 7446391 | NCBI WGS metagenome assembly JACCDY01 (sample SAMN15323451, study PRJNA562643) | freshwater metagenome | isolation source: river surface water | place: USA:Blue River Watershed | collected 2017-08-18
ATCGGACTTGTCGATCGTTACTTTCGGCTGCACGGGATTGACAAGGTCCGTTACCCCGAGCGGATTGCAGTGTTCTTTGACCACTACGCTCCGGCAGACACGCCGTTGCATGCGAATATTCATGGCATTGGTCGGGTACTCTGCCGTCGTTTTGGGATTGATAAGCTCTACGAGGTCGGCGATGGAATATCCCATCAGGTCTCCATTGAGTCAGGGCTTGTTCGTCCGGGACAGTTCGTGACCAACACGGATTCCCACACGATCACCTTGGGGGCGGTCGGTGCGGCAGGATGTGGGATCGGTGTGGCAGAGATGGCCTACCTGTGGGCCTATGGCGTATTGTGGTTTCAAGTGCCAACAGCATCGCGTGTGGTGATTAACGGTCGGCTCACGCCTGGGGTCTATGCAAAGGATCTTGCACTGACCATTGTGCAGAAGCTCTCGGCACGTGGAGCGATCTATCAGTCGATCGAGTACTCGGGGTCAGCCTTTGACAGTCTGTCTATCTCGGAGCGGATGACGTTGTGTAACCTTGGTGTGGAGATGGGCGGGAAGTTTGCCATTGCACCGATTGATGCTGTGACCAGAGCGCACTACGCTCGTTTTTCGGATCAGTCGGTGGATGACTCGACCAATGCGGATCTGGATGCCCACTATGCAGCCCATTATCAGTTTGATGCGGCATCGATCGCGCCGATGGTGTCGTCACCCCATTCAGTGGATAACGTCGCGCCTGTGACAGACCTGCCAAATACTCAGATTCACCAGGCATTTCTCGGGACGTGTACCAATGGACGACTCGATGATCTCCAGGCTGCAGCAGCCGTGCTAAAGGGAAAGCGTGTTGCGCCTGGCGTACGCTTCATTGTCACGCCTGCATCACGCGAGGTCTATAAGGCCGCCATCGAGACGGGAACGCTTGGGACACTCGTCGATGCAGGATGCGTCATCACCACCCCTGGCTGCGGCGCCTGTGCGGGGATTCATCAGGGCGTGCTTGCGGAGGGCGAGGCCTGCATCGCCTCATCGAGTCGCAATTTTCTCGGCCGGATGGGAAACAAAGATGCGCGGGTTTTCCTTGGCTCGCCGGCCACGGTCGCGGCCAGTGCACTCACCGGACGGATCACTGACCCTCGAACCATTTTGAGTGCCACCTAGTCCATAAGGAATGATCTATGACGGTTCAGGGAACGCCTGAGAATGGTGCGCTTGCAGGCGTTAGAGTACTCGAGTTAGGGCAGCTGATCGCGGGCCCGTTCTGTGGGCAGATGCTTGCGGACTTCGGCGCAGATGTCGTGAAGATTGAGTCGCCGGGATCGGGAGATCCGATTCGTGAATGGGGTAAAGAAAAGACCGGTGGTAAGTCCTTGTACTGGCCTGTGATTGGGCGCAACAAGAAATCGGTCACATTGAATCTGCGACTCCCAGAAGGCCAGGCGCTGGCCCGTCGACTTGCTCAGGAGTCCGACATTTTGATTGAGAATTTTCGTCCCGGCACGCTCGAGAAGTGGGGCCTTGGCTGGGAGGATCTAAAAAAGCTAAATCCGCGGTTGATCATGGTTCGGGTGACCGGCTACGGCCAGACAGGACCGTACGCGGAGCGTGCAGGATACGGTGCAATTGGCGAGGCCATGGGGGGGCTTCGTTATGTCAATGGGGATCCGTCGACCCCGCCTTCGCGCGTCGGTGTGGCGATTGGCGATACGCTCACGGGCTTACACGCAGCCTATGGCGCACTGGCGGCGCTCCAGGCCCGCACGCGAACAGGGCACGGACAACTGGTGGACGCAGCGATCTACGAGAGTGTGCTTAACATGATGGAAAGTCTGATCACTGACTATGACGTGGCCGGATTTGTACGGGAACGGACGGGGTCGATCTTCCCAGGGATTGCACCGAGTAATATCTACCCCACCTCGTGTGGCCGATCGGTATTGATCGGAGCGAATCAAGACACTGTCTTTCGCCGACTGTGTCAGGTGATGGGGCAGGAGGTTCTCGGAACCGATCCGCGTTTCGCCACCCATACGGCACGGGGCCAGAACCAGGGTTTATTAGATCGATTAATTGGTGAGTGGACGATTCAGCACACCCGCGAGTCCGTGCTGGCGATGTTGGATGAAGCAGGGATTCCCGCTGGCCAGCTCTACACCGCAAAGGAGATGCTCGAAGATCCTCAGTTTGCGAGTCGGCAGACGATCATCCGTGCACCGAGTGAGGAGCTTGGCCAGGTGGCGATGCAGAATGTGGCGCCAAAGTTATCAGCGACACCGGGCGGTGTCCATCATGCGGGGGCTCGGCTCGGCGCTCATAACCACGAGATCTTTGTCGGTCGGCTTGGACTGACTGAAGAACAGTTTGTCGCCTATCAAGAGGCGGGCGTGATCTAACGGTTGATCAGCTGACGAATCTCTGGGATCAGCTCTGAAGCGGTAATCCCTACCATTCCCCCCAGACGCTCGGTGAGTTCCTCGGCGGCCTGCCCGTGGATTCTTGCACCTGTGGTGACGGCGTCGATGGGCGATACGCCTTGGGCGATGAGGGCTGCAATCAGGCCTGCGAGGACATCGCCTGTTCCCCCTGTCGCCAGTGCTGCGTTGCCCGTCGGATTGATCTGGATGGATCCATCGAGATGGGCGATGACGGAACTGGCACCTTTGAGCAATGTAATCGCGCGGAAACGTTCTGCGAGCGCGCTTGCCGCATGCGTTCTATCCGATTGAACGGTTTCGGTAGTCGTCTGAAGTAGTCGGGCCGCCTCGGCGGGGTGGGGCGTAATCACCGTGGGGGCTTCCCGACGGGCGATCTGCCGCGCGAGTGCGGGATCTTGCGCAATTAGATTGAGCGCATCGGCATCGACGACCATTGGTGCAGCAAGTCGGACACAGTCGGACACGATTTGGTGTGCCGCGTCCGATTCTCCCAACCCGGGGCCGAGCAGCCAGGCGTTAATCGGACGGTGCCGACTCTGTGGCACATCGACAATCATGACCTCAGGGAAGAGGGGATCCAAGACGAACCCATCATTGAGATCAGGCCGAACAAGATAGACGCGTCCGCAGCCACTCATGACCGCACACCGTGCGGAGAGCGTTCCGGCCCCGACCGTGCCGCGCGCGCTGCCCACGATGCCCAGGGCACCGTGGTCCCCTTTGTGAGCGTCAGACTTGCGCGTCAGAATCGGCATCGACTTGCTTATTCGCGGGAATCTTATTGCGGCTTTAAGGCGCTTTTGATCTGCTCCAGCGCAGTGGGATCTTCAAGCGTGGTCAGGTCACCCGAGTCGCGGCCTTCTGCTAGGGCCTGCATGGAGCGACGCAAAAGCTTGCCAGAACGTGTCTTTGGCAGCATCGTGACAAAGTGCACTCGCGACGGCCGTGCGATCGCGCCGAGTTCCTTATCCACGGTCGCCATAATCGCTTTCTCTTCCGCTGCACGTCCCTCTGGTGTCTTCACGACATCGATATTCTTGAGTACGCAGAAGGCCAGGGGCATTTGGCCCTTCAGCGCGTCTGCGACTCCGACAACGGCAACCTCGGCAACATTCGAATGAACCTGGATCGCCTCTTCGATCTCGCGAGTCCCTAACCGGTGACCAGCCACATTAATCACGTCATCGGTACGACCAAGAATGAAGTAATAACCGTCTTCATCTCGAGTCGCATAGTCAAACGTGGAGTAGAGCTTACGACCGGGAACTGCGGTGAAGTAGGTCTTCAAGAAGCGCTCATCATCGCCCCAGACGGTCTGTAGACACCCGGGGGGGAGTGGAGGAACGGCGCAGAGCATGCCCTTTTCGTTCGCACCGACCTCTGCATAGGTCGTCTCATGGATCAGTCGCAGGTCATAGCCATAGACCGCAAAGCTTGGGCTTCCAAACTTAGTGGGTGTCTCTTCAATGCCGTGCTGAGCGGCAAGAATCGGCCAGCCTGTTTCGGTCTGCCAGTAGTTGTCAATGATCTTCGCGCCACCCAGGGCATCCGAGATCCAGCGCGCGGTAGGTTCATCGAGCGGCTCACCGGCAAGAAATAATCGGCGCAGGCACTTGGTGTTGTGCTGGGTCATGTATTTTGGATCTTGTTTCTTCAGTACCCGTGCTGCGGTTGGAGAGGAGAACATGGTGGTTGCCTGGAATCGCTCAACGATGCTCCACCAGATACCGGGATCTGGATTGGTGGGCATGCCTTCGTAGACGATCGTGGTAGAACCATTAATGAGCGGGGCGTAGACAATGTATGAGTGGCCCACCACCCAACCGATATCGGAGGTACAAAAGAAGACTTCGCCTGGCTTGCAGTCAAAAATATGGTGCATGGATGCCGCAAGCGCCACCGCGTAGCCTCCAGTATCTCGCTGCACACCCTTGGGCTTGCCGGTGGTGCCCGACGTGTAAAGAATGTAAGAGGGATCGGTGGCCAGCATCGGCTCGCAGGCAACAGACTTGCCCAGATGGGCGGTACGAAGTGTGGCGTAGTCCACGTCGCGTCCGTCGATCTGCGTCATCGGCGCAAGACCACGATTCACAAGCAAGACCTTCTTTGGCGGACGCTCCGCCAGCCGACAGGCTTCGTCGACCAGGTGTTTGTAGGGCACCTCTTTACCGTTTCGCATCCCTGCATCAGCAGAGATCATGACGACTGGTTGGGCATCATCGATTCGTGCGGCCAGTGAAGGCGCAGCAAAACCGCCGAAGACAACAGAATGGATTGCGCCGATTCGAGCGCAGGCGAGCATGGCAAAGATCGCTTCGGCGATCATTGGCATGTAGACCAGCACCCGATCTCCCTTTTTGACGCCGAGTGACTGAAGGATGGATGCCATTGCCTGCACCTCGTCGTGCAGCTGTCGATAGGTATAGATTCGCTCTTCTTTGATTTCCGTTGAGATGTAGACCAGTGCCTTCTGATCTGCGCGTGTGGCTAAGTGCCGGTCAATCGCGTTATGACAGAGATTGATCTTGCCGTCCGGATACCAGCGGGCAAAGGGTGGGTCACCGAAGTCGAGAATGGCCTCGGGTGGCGTAAACCAGTCGACCAGCTTGGCCTGCTCAGCCCAGAAAGCCTCTTTGTCTTCGATCGAGCGTTGGTGAAATGCTGCGACGGTTGTTGCCATGGTTGTCTCCTTTACCCTTGGTCTTGTGGTATTCGAACCCAGCCTTCCATGAGGATACGCGCACTACGACTCATCATGACTTTTTTTACGACCCATTGGTCGCCAATTTTTTCTGCCTCCGCCCCGACACGAAGCGTCCCAGAAGGATGGCCAAATCGCACGGCAGATCGAGACTGTCCGCCGGCAGCACGGTGCACCAGCGTTCCTGGAATCGCGGCGGCGGTGCCGATGGCAACAGAGGCGGTCCCCATCATCGCGTGATGGAGTTTCCCCATGGACAGCGCACGAACAAGGAGATCGATCTCTTGGCCGTCGACCGTTTTGCCGCTTGACGCAGTGTAGGTCTTTGTCCGCGCAACAAAGGCCACTTTCGGGGTGTGTTGTCGTGTCGCTGCTTCAGACAGGTCCTTGATCAATCCCATCCGCAATGCGCCGTGGGCGCGAATCGTTTCAAACATCGCCAGCGTCTTGCTGTCATTGTTAATCTGATCTTGTAGCTCGCAGCCCGTGAATCCAATTGCCTGGGCTTCAACAAATATCGTCGGGATACCCGCATTGATCATGGTGGCAGCGAGCGATCCGACACCGGGCACATCCAGGGTGTCCATCAGATTTCCGGTCGGGAACATCGCGCCTTCGCCCCCTTCCTCTTCGGCGGCAGGGTCCATGAACTCGATCTGGATCTCCGCAGCGGGGAAGGTTACCCCGTCTAGCTCAAAGTCACCGGTTTCTTGGACTTCGCCATTGGTCATCGGCACATGCGCAACGATGGTCTTACCAATGTTGACCTGCCAGATCCGGATGGTGGCGATCCCGTTCTGGGGAACAGTAGATGGGTCCACGAGTTGATTGCGAATGGCAAACGGCCCTACTGCTGCAGTCAGATTGCCGCAGTTACCGCTCCAGTCAACAAATGGTTTGTCGATTGAGACCTGACCAAAAAGATAGTCCACATCGTGACCTGGCTGCTGACTCTTTGAGAGGATGACGGTCTTACTGGTACTCGACGTACCGTTGCCTAGTCCGTCAATCTGCTTGCCATAGGGATCTGGGCTACCAATGACCCTTAGTAATACCGCATCGCGTACAGGCCCAGGGACTTGCGCCGCGGCAGGAAGATCCTCGAGTCGAAAGAAAACGCCTTTACTGGTGCCACCCCGCATGTAGGTTGCGGGGATTTTGATCTGAGGGGGAAACGACATAAAGGGTCCTAGGCTGCTTTTGATTCCAGAAAGTCTTGGGCAAATCGTTGCAAGACACCGCCCGCTTCGTAAATGGAGACTTCCTCTGCCGTATCCAGCCGACACAAGACAGGGACCTGCTCGGATATCCCACTCTTGCGATGGATGACGAGGGTGAGTGTGGCGCGTGGTGTGCGATTTCCGATGACATCGAAGGTCTCGGTGCCATCAATCCCGAGGGTGAGACGGGTTGTGCCGGGATGAAATTCCAACGGCAGCACACCCATCCCCACTAAGTTGGTCCGGTGGATACGCTCGAATCCTTCCGCAACAATCGCCTCGACGCCCGCGAGCCGCACGCCTTTTGCGGCCCAGTCACGGGAAGAGCCCTGGCCATAGTCGGCTCCTGCGATGATGATCAATGGCTGCTTGCGGTTCATGTAGGTTTCAATTGCCTCCCACATCCGCATGACGTTGCCTTCTGGTTCAATGCGAGCCAGTGAGCCCTGAACCACCTTGCCATTTTCTTTCACCATCTCGTTCAGCAGCTTAGGATTCGCAAAGGTGGCACGCTGTGCGGTGAGATGGTCCCCGCGGTGGGTGGCGTAGGAGTTAAAGTCTTCCTCCGGAAGCCCCATTGCTGCAAGGTATTCGCCTGCTGCGCTATCAAGCAAGATCGCATTCGATGGCGATAGATGATCGGTGGTGATGTTATCGCCCAGCACCGCCAACGGCCGCATGCCACGCATGGTGCGTTCGCCCGCAAGGGCGCCTTCCCAGTATGGGGGCCGACGAATGTAGGTGCTCTTGGGGCGCCATTCATACAAAGGGCTGACTTTCTCGCCGCCATCCAGTCGAACCTTAAACATCGGCTCATAGACGCTGCGGAACTGTTCGGGTTTCACGCTCTTGGCAATCACCGCATCAATCTCTTCATCGGTCGGCCAGAGATCCTCAAGATGAATTGGCTTGCCATCGGCGGTCTGACCGAAGCTGTCTTTTTCAATATCGAAACGAATGGTCCCCGCGAGCGCATAGGCGACGACCAAGGGAGGGGATGCCAGGAAGGCTTGTTTCGCGTAGGGATGAATGCGACCGTCAAAGTTTCGATTACCGGATAACACCGCCGTGGCATAGAGATCACGATCAATGATCTCCTGTTGGATCTTTGGATCTAATGCGCCGCTCATACCGTTACAGGTCGTGCAGGCAAATGCGACGACACCAAATCCAAGTTGCTCTAGCTCTGGAAGTAGGGCGGCTTCTTCCAGGTACAGGGCCACTGCCTTCGAGCCTGGCGCCAGCGAGCTCTTCACCCAGGGCTTTCGGGTTAATCCCAGACGATTGGCATTTCGGGCCAGTAGGCCTGCCGCCACCATATTGCGAGGGTTGTTGGTGTTAGTACAGCTGGTAATCGCAGCGATGATCACTGCACCGTCTGGCATGAGACCTGGTGTGGTTTCGACCTTTCCGGTGATGCCTTGGCTGGCAAGATCGGCAGTTGCCACGCGTTTATGAGGGTTCGATGGTCCTGCGATGTTGCGAACGACTGTCGAGAGATCAAACTGCAGTACCCGCTCATAGTCGGCGTTTTTCAACTGATCCGCCCAAAGGCCCGTCTGTTTCGCATAGGTTTCTACAAGGCGCACCAGACTGTCATCGCGACCGGTGAGTCGCAGATAGCGTAGCGTCTGGTCATCAATGTAGAACATGGCCGCGGTCGCACCGAATTCGGGCGCCATGTTTGAGATGGTGGCTCTGTCACTCAGGGTGAGGGCTGAGGCCCCTTCTCCAAAAAACTCCAGATACGCAGAGACCACCCGTTGCTTACGCAGAAACTCGGTCAATGCTAAGACGACATCGGTGGCCGTGATGCCGGGCTGTGGGCGGCCGGTGAGGTGCACACCGACAATTTCGGGAAGACGCATGTAGGAGGCTCGGCCTAGCATGACGCTTTCCGCTTCAAGCCCGCCGACGCCAATCGCAATGACGCCAAGGGCATCGACCATCGGCGTGTGGCTATCAGTACCGACGAGCGTGTCGGGAAATGCCACATTGTCTTTGACCTGAATGACTGGCGACATCCGCTCTAGGTTGATCTGATGGAGGATGCCGTTCCCTGGGGGAATCACATCGACATTTCGAAAAGCCTTCCGTGTCCATTCAATGAAATGAAAACGGTCCTCATTCCGTCGGTCTTCGATGGCCCGGTTCTTATCGAAGGCCTGAGGATCATCGCCGCCACACTCGACCGCAAGCGAATGGTCCACGACCAGCTGTGTCGGAACGACGGGATTCACCTGTGAGGGATCTCCGCCTTTTTCAGCAATGGCATCGCGCAATCCGGCGAGATCCACAAGTGCGGTCTGACCAAGAATGTCATGACAGACGACGCGTGCTGGAAACCAAGGGAAGTCGAGATCACGTTTGCGATCGATAATCTGAAGCAGTGCATCGTGTAGCGCCGCTGGGTCACACCGACGCACGAGATTTTCGGCGAGCACTTTCGAGGTGTATGGCAGCCTGTCATAGGCGCCGGGGCGAATTGCCTCTACGGCCTCACGCGTGTCATAAAAATCGACCGTAGTACCAGGCAGGGGCTTACGATGAGCGGTGTTCATGGGCGACCTCGTTTACTTACGCTTCTCGATCGGAACAAATGCCTGGTCTTCCGGTCCGATGTAGTTCGCGCTCGGACGAATGATCTTGCCGTCCGCGCGCTGCTCAATGATGTGGGCACTCCAGCCTGAGGTACGGGAGATGACAAAGAGTGGGGTAAACATGGCGGTCGGGACCCCCATCATGTGATAGCTCACCGCGCTAAACCAGTCGAGGTTGGGGAACATCTTCTTGGCATCGGCCATGACAGATTCAAGGCGCTCGGCAATATCAAACATCTTGGTGTCTTTGGCCATGAGTGAGAGTCGGCGTGCGACCTCTTTAATCACTTTGTTTCGTGGGTCCGCAATGGTGTAGACCGGGTGTCCAAATCCAATCACCACTTCTTTGGCCTCGACCCGACGACGAATATCCGCTTCCGCCTCATCTGGGGTGTCATACCGTTTCTGAACTTCGAAGGCGACTTCGTTCGCACCGCCGTGCTTCGGGCCGCGCAGCGCGCCGATGGCCCCCGTAATACTGCTGTAGAAGTCTGCGCCGGTGCCGGCCACCACGCGCGCCGCAAAGGTCGATGCGTTAAATTCGTGCTCGGCATACAAGATCAGTGACGTGTGCATGGCACGGACCCACTCGTCAGGGGGCGTGCGGCCGTGCAGCAGATGCAGGAAGTGACCGCCGATTGAGTCATCATCCGTTTCGACGTCGATCATCTTGCCGTTATGGCTGTAGTGGTACCAGTAGAGCAGCATGGAGCCCAGTGAGGCCATGAGTCGATCAGCGATGTCGCGCGCACCCGGCGCAGCATGGTCATCTTTCTCCGGCAGGTTGCATCCGAGTGCCGACACGGCCGTCCGCATCACATCCATCGGATGGGACGATGCAGGTAACGATTCCAGCGCCTGCATGACATTCGCGGGGATCCCGCGCAGTGCCTTGAGCTTGGCCTTGTAACCATTGAGCTCGGCTAACGTTGGGAGCTTTCCATGGACCAATAGATAGGCGATCTCTTCAAATTCGCAGGTCTCTGCGAGATCGAGAATGTCATAGCCTCGGTACGCCAGATCGTTGCCAGTACGTCCGACAGTACATAACGCGGTGTTGCCGGCAGTCACGCCAGAAAGCGCGACGGATTTTTTGGGTTTTGGGGTGTTAGGGGCGAGTTCTGAAGAAGTGGTCATGGTCAGTCAGTGTGGTCAAAAAGAGAGAAACAGAAAATGGCAAGGAAGAAATTGGACATGGCGGGGGACCAGAAAAACAAGGCGACCGTAAAGTCGCCTTGTCTGCCCTATTTATTTTGGAACAAGGCGTCGAGTTTGTTCTCGTAGTCCCAGTATCCAATTGAGTCGTAGAGCTCTTGACGGGTCTGCATCATTGAGACGACGTTCTTCTGGGTGCCGTCTTTGCGAACTGCTTGATAGACGGTCTCGGCGGCCTTGTTCATCGCGCGAAACGCGGACAGAGGATAGAGCGCCATAGCAACATCCGCTGTTCTTAGCTCATCCGTGGTGTAGAGCGGTGTCGCGCCAAACTCGGTGATGTTTGCGAGGACAGGAACCTTCACGGCCTTTGCAAATTCCTTGTACATCGACAGTTCGGTCATCGCCTCGGGGAAGATCGCATCGGCGCCGGCCTCAACACAGGCACAGGCGCGATCGATGGCGGACTGAAGTCCTTCGACGGCGAGCGCATCGGTGCGCGCCATGATCACGAAATCAGGATCCGTTCGTGCATCAACCGCAGCACGAACACGATCCACCATCTCTTCCTGGCTTACGATCGCTTTGCCGGGTCGGTGGCCGCATCGTTTTGCGCCGACCTGATCTTCGATATGAAGTGCGCCGGCACCGAACTTAATCAGCGACCTTGTCGTCCGGGCGATATTGAAGGCCGACGCACCAAACCCGGTGTCGACGTCGACCAATAAGGGCAGGTCGCAGACATCGGTAATCCGGCGAACATCGGTGAGCACATCGTCGAGCCCAGAGATGCCGAGATCCGGAAGCCCAAGTGATCCGGCGGCGACGCCGCCCCCCGAGAGGTATATGGCCCTGAAACCCGCGCGCTTTGCGAGCAGCGCATGGTTTGCATTGATCGCGCCGATGATCTGTAGTGGTTTTTCTTGCGCAAGTGCCTCGCGGAAACGACGCCCTGCGGATGTTGTCGGCTGCGACATACCTCTTCTCCCTGATTGGTGCCACTTGGTATGCACTGGACGATACGGGAATCGAACCCCCCTGAGAATGCGTGATTTTGGACCTACCCTTCGTCATTTGCGAAGGGTGAAGGGCTCCGGTAAAGTGAGGACATGAATCTGGACCCTTTTTTGACGGCCACGGGGGCTGTTGCCATCGGGGAGATTGGGGATAAGACCCAGCTCCTGACCCTGGTTCTTGCCGCGCGTTTTCCGAAGGCGCTTCCGATTCTCGCGGGAATCGTTGTAGCAACCCTTGCAAACCATGCCTTTGCCGTTGCCCTGGGGATCTGGGGCGCCCAGTGGCTGACGCCCGAGGTGCTTCGCTGGGTGCTTGGGGGGTCTTTTCTGGCGCTTGCCGCCTGGGCCTTGGTGCCAGACAAACTCGATGAGGAAGGGATCCGCCTGTGGGAGACGGCATTCATCGCGACCGTGATCGCTTTTTTTATTGCGGAGATTGGGGATAAGACGCAGGTCGCCACTGCGCTATTGGCCGCAAAACATGCGGACTTCCCGCTTCAGGTGATGCTGGGCAGTACCCTTGGCATGGTCTTGGCGAATGCGCCCGCGATCTGGCTGGGGGAGCATCTTTTGAAACGCATTCCGATCAAGCTTATTCGTATGACGGCAGCGGGCCTTTTTGCTGTGCTGGGACTCTGGATGCTGATCTTTGGAGTCCCCGGTTTATAACCGGAGGAAAGGTGTTTAACCCAAGTCAGGAAGACGTCCGACGATTTTTCTGTGAGGC
>JACCDY010956883.1_pt1 | contig 11848 bp, 10 predicted proteins | sample 7446391 | NCBI WGS metagenome assembly JACCDY01 (sample SAMN15323451, study PRJNA562643) | freshwater metagenome | isolation source: river surface water | place: USA:Blue River Watershed | collected 2017-08-18
AGCGTCGCAACCTGTCGTTGCTTGCCATTGAAAATGCCATAACTTGATTCAAACACTTCACGCAACGTCGCCGCATCGATCTCCTGCGCAGCCTCCTCGAGCAAATCCACCGAACGGAGTGCATCGACTGCGAAACTGCGAAGCCCTTCTCTCAAATGACAATATGCATCGAGGTACCAGTTATCCCGGTAGTACACCAGATGCTGGGGCGAAACGGTCCGCTCGCTGACAGTACCCTCCTGGCGAGAGTAGTACTTGATCAGTAAACGTTTGCGATTGATCAGGGCTTGCGCCAGTATTTGAAAATACTCGCTCACGACCTTGCGTTGTCCCATCGGGATGATGCGAATACGCGCTGAGGCTTCTTTGGCACTACCCGTCCCTTCATCTAGCAAGCCTTCCAACCTAGACTTAAAAGGCAAAATGTGCGGTGCCAATAACCCGCCAGGCTCGAGCTTAGAGATCATCTCCAGCATCGTCAGGACTGAGTGAATCTCTTGTTCGCTAAACCAGATACCCGGCAGCTCAAAAGTGCGTGCATTGCTGGGCTGCTGCGTCAGTGCATACCCACGCAAGCTTGAGTTCCAGGCAAATGGGATGCCAAGCCGATCACGCATGTACGCCAGATCACGATTGAGCGTTGCACGTGACACCTCGAGCGTCTCAAGCATCTGCCGCATCGTGACCGAGGGCTGGGCCATCAGCATCGTTTGAATCTTGTAAAAGCGTTCAGTGCGATCCATGAGGCTCCAATTCCACACGTACAGTTTGAAACCTAATTTACACGTTTACGGGTGCTCTTTTTTCAGTTTAGGCATGATTTAAAAAAAGAAAAAACAGTAGCATCCAGTGAGACACCTCATTGGTTCAACATCTAACAGCCACAGAACTCTTTCCGCCTCCGAGCTCAAACCTCACCCCCTCCGGACGTATTGTTGCTTCATATAGAAATACCTCTGCGGAGTTCTTGCTGCATTTCATGACGACACTCACCTGCTGCGGATTTTCAACAGTCATACCCATGGTTGAGCACATCATCTCCATCGGTTGAATGACTTCAAGCGCCTGAACTTCTAATCCCATGAACTCTCCACCAAAAGCCTGACTCATTTCTCGAGTTTCCTGACAGGTCAGTCCCGGGACAGAAAACTTTCCCCGCAACTGCGCTGGTATCGTTCGTGCAGAGACTGGAGGTCTATTTTTTTCAAGGCTCTTTAAATTTTGAGTAGCCTCTGGAAAACCATACGTCGATGCATTTTGAAAAAGAACTTCGGCAAGATAAATGTTGCGAGCCACTCCCTTGCCGTCGCGATACAACTCACCTAAATTATTCAGCGCACCCAGATTGTTCAGGTCACTACCCTTGCGGTAGGCTTCGATCGCCTCTGTCACGTTATTCACTTTTTCCAGAGCGCGACCATATTGAAACAAGAGTTGCCCGTCTTTAGGGGCTACAGTCACTGCCGCCTTGCAGGCAGCCACTGCCTTGGCTCCGTCAAGCTTTGCATAAGGGACGCCCGGCCCTTTACGATCCGGATCAGCCGGAGAAGCAGCCAGTGCGTGACAGGCAGCGGGTTGCGCATGTGCAATATCTGACATCACAAGAAATAACGTCACAGCGGTGATTAGCAATGATTTCATATTCAGGGTTCCATTGTTGTTAGAAATATTACCCTTAAATCGACAATACTTACCAAAAAAACAATTAATCATAAAAAATCTGCGATCTCAAATCTCTTTGCACCACCGCATGTAACTTTCTAATCACTTGATAATCATTCGGTTGGCAGACCATACTCGGGCGTTGCGCCTGAACGACGCGCTGAACCGTCAGGACTTGTCCGCGCAGGCGATATGTGGACTGATAAAGCAAACCCGACTCATCAAAAGCTGCATTCGCCGGTATTCGAGTGATCTTTGCCTCAGATGGAAACTCCACTTCATAAGTTTCCTCATAACGATAGGACCGACACACAAACGGAAACAACACACGCTCTTTAGGTCGATTAAAGCTCAAACGATTGATAAAAGACGGCGTTAAACCTACAGGCACGCTGAGCGCCCCTGGTCCGGGAAAATTAGCGACTGGATCGAGTGTGAAGCTGCCCCGATTGGTAAAAGGCGTATCCAAATCTCGAGCATCTGAGGGCGTGTAATGTCCCTCCCCCGACTGCCGATTCGCAGACAAATTCGACTGCGCAAGCCTTTCCTTATACTCACCCTCGTGATCCACAAAGCTCAAGCGCGCACTGTAATCCGCATAACCCGCGTACTCCGAATACACCGTCCCTGTCATCTGACCATCGGCTTGAATCTGAATATGCGTGAGCGATTTGATCCAGTTGGTTAAGGCGTCAAGCTTGGGGGTGCGCCCCAGACGATTCAGTGCAGTCAAGACAGTAGGCTTGTCCATGACACTGATTGGCAAAATACCAAAAGGCGCGAGCTCAGCCGTCGGATCAAGATACAGATCCCATTGCGGGATATAGGTGATGACATGATTAAACGGGCTGATGGATCCTAAGCGCGGGATCTCATACGCGCTGCCTGAGTTGATCATCGCCGTCGAAGCTTCAATCCCTTTTGCGGCAAGCAATGCAATCAAGAGCGTCGTCTTGTCCTTGCAATCGCCATAGCGATTGCGGATCACCTGGTCGGCAGGATTAGGCACCACACCGCCCGAGCCAAGAAATATCGCCACATAACGAATCTCTTTGGAGACCCAGTGATACAAGGCCGCGGCTTGCGCTTTTGGATCATGTATGCCAAAGGTTATCTCATCGGCCAGCTTCTGCACCTGCATCGTGACCGCTGTCTTGGGGGCCGCGGACTGCTCATACACCTGACCAACTGCCAAGGGACTCACAAACGTGGATAAATGCAGATAGGGTCCGAAATCACTCGCCGAAACCTGACCACTCTCGGCGTGCTGGATCGCTGCCTGGCTATAGGTATAACGATAGCGTACCTCGCCATTAGGACTGTCAGACAGTCGACCACCCTCAAATCCACGACTATCCGCGAGAATGTGGATGGCAGGGTCATGCGAAATATTGAACTCTAGCTGACCATATTCAACAGATGTCCCCAATGATCTGCGAAACATAAACTGTCTTGGAAAAAGTGGCGTATGCGTTTTACGCAGCACCGTTGAGTGCGCACGCGCTCCAACATTGATCTTGGGAAAAATCACCACCTGAGTCTTGCGAGAGGTAAACATCGCCGCCCCCTCGGAGCGTTCTTCATCGACGACTCTGATCGCATCTGCCGCCACAGGGATTCGTTCACCCGAAGGCAGTTCGGTGAACGCCTCAAGCACCTCCACAGTCTGCCGGTCGCTGTAAAAGTCCACGTCATCCTGACTGACCAACTCAATCGCCGCCGGGGACTTAACCCGCGTGACACTCTCGATCTTCTCGTGAAAAGTACCGTCGGCCCGCACATGAATCGTGATGACCTGGCGCTCAATGGCATAGAGACTCTTGTGTGGGTCTTGGGTCTGAGCGTGCGCATGCATGGAAACAAAAAATAGCGCACAAACCGTTTGCAGAGTCAAAGCTTTAAACATACCGTTCACACCATTTATTCAATTGAAATACCTGTGACATCCACGATACACGTTTGCACCGATCTTTTGCCACTTTAAAAAAGATATTTAAAAAGAAAACAAAGTCGCATCTGATGAGACACCCGGCTGCTTAACCTAATACTTCGCACCCCAATTCCCTCCACACATCACAACAACAAGACAGGCAAAAAAATGAGCATCTCCAGACTGTTATCCCTCTTGGCCATACTCGGGGCTTCGCTCCTGCTGGGCGGCTGCGCCTCTATTACTGGCGGCACACAACAAAGCGTATCCGTTGAAACCAGACAAGACACCGCTCAAGTATCCGGCGCAGCCTGTGAGTTGGTGAATGCAAAAGGTAAATGGTTTCTCACCTCCCCTGGCTCGGTTCAAATCCAACGCTCCAACGATGACCTTCAGGTCACCTGTAACAAGGCCGGCCTCGAACCCGGACGAGCCTCCGTCACCTCGATCGTGAAACCGGGCATGGTAGGTAACTTTTTCTTTGGCGGGATCATCGGCGTCGCGATCGACCACGCATCGGGCGCAGCCTATGACTACCCCAACATGATTCAAGTCATGATGGGACAAATGACCAAAGTCGGCTACACCGAAGGACATGCAACCACGCACACCACGGCCACGCCTTCCGGCTCACCACCAGGAGTCACAAAAACCAGCGTTACGCCTGCAGGCACCACCACCACCGAAACATTGACACTGACGCCAACAGGCGCTGTCGCCAGCAATACGGCCACCTCATCATCCACCTCATCATCCACCTCATCAGCCACCTCACCGGCCAGCGCGCCAAAGGCGACAGCTCCCCCAGCGAGTACCGCTGCAGCAGCCAATCCACCCGTCGCACCCGTTTCCCTCGATGCCGCCAAAAACCAATGCGTGGAGCTTGGCATCAGACCTCAGACCGAAGCCTTTGGACAATGCGTCATGAGAATTGCGAAGTAGTCAGCGCTTTGGCACCCTACCGCCCATAAACATTAAAGCCACCTGCCCCATTGGGCAGAATCTGCGAGGACCCATCGGAGCCGTAGGTGTTGTATCCCCCGGCACCATTCGGCAAGATTTGCGTCGTGCCATTAGAGCCATAGCTGTTATACCCACCTGCCCCATTGGGCAAGACTTGTCTTGTCCCTTCAGACCCATAGACGTTGTAGCCCCCTGCGCCATTGGACAAGATCTGCGTCGTACCTTTTGAGCCATAGACGTTGTAGCCACCAGCGCCATTTGGCAAGACCTGTGTCATGCCCTCTGGTCCGTAAACGTTGTATCCACCGGCACCATTGGGCAGAACCTGCGTCTGCGCATGGGCCACACCAACGGCGTGAAAGAGCCCCAACGCACACATCACGATAGCCAGAGTCTTTTTCATGTTGGATCTCCTGTTTTGGAGATGATGCGCGACTTACTGTCTCACTGGGTGACACAAACTGCAGCACACCCATTTCAAAATCACATAAAAGACTACCGCGATGCGAGATTTATCTATTTAAACGTAGCACGGGCCTTCAATCAAAGGATGTGACTTGATGAAGTCCATATCCAACGTTAAGCCATAACCTACACCTTCTGGAGGAGAAACACATCCGTTTGAGTCCAATTTATAAGCGACTTGACCCGCAAGATGGTCTCTAAAAGGATTTAATCCAGTCACATCGCCTTCGAAATAACCGGGATTATCCACGCCGCATAACAAATGCAAACTACAGGCCATATTGATCGCTGTTGCTGATGTATGTGGGTTGACAGTCAATTTTTTTGCACCAGCCATTGCTGCTATACGCATTGTTTCCGTTATGCCACCTGTTTTAGATAAATCAGGCTGAAGATAACGCACGCAATTGTCTTCAATCAGCGTATCGAATTCATAACGAGTGTAGTGATTCTCTCCTGCAGCCAAGGGAACATTGCTCATCTTTGCCAATGTTGAGTAAGCATGACGATCCTGAGGTGGAAATGGCTCCTCAAGCCAGGCAACCTGAGCTTCAGCAAATGCTGGCAGCACTCTAGCCGCAGCCTCCAGCGTGTAATTTGTATTTGCGTCTGTCAGGATCTCAATATCATCTCCAACAGCCTTACGCACAGCCTGTACTCTCGCGATATCCTTCTTGGGTGTATCGCCCATTCGTAGCTTCAGCGCTCGATAGCCATCACTGATATAACCAAGCGCCTCCTGAACCAAACTCTCTGGCTCTTGCCAACCCAGAGCAATGCCGCCCGCATAGGCTTTGATCGGTTTCGAGGTGCCACCTAACATCCGATAAAGAGGTTGATTCGCTTGTTGACAGCGGATGTCCCAAAGAGCTTGGTCAAGTCCACTTAATGCCAAAACGGCAGCAGCGCCCATGCCATGGCTTGCAATCTGCATTTTATAGACGCGCGCCCATACTCCGTTCACGTCTGTCGCATCCATTCCCAACACCAATTCAGACAGTGTTGTATCAATGAGCTTGGCAATTGCGCCCGGACAACGCCCGTGATGTGATTCGCCCCAGCCGGTCAGTCCCTCGTCAGTATCGACTCGTATCAAGACAGCATCACGCTTGACACTACGTCCAATACCTAATGTGACTGATTTGTTGGCGGGTACAGGGAAAGAGATTGGAACTGCTTGTATACGTGTGATTTTCATTTGAAATTAGTCCTTAAATACTTCAGGATTGACAACATTTTTGGGGCGTTCATTTTTTAATAACGCCAACATTGTCTGAACTGCACCCTCACTCGTCACGAAAGAGCTACTTTCCGTGATGCCTGCACAATGAGGCGTCAACATCAAATTAGGACAATCAAAAACTTGCTCTGTACCCGTCAGAGGCTGCTTATCAAACACATCCAGTAAAGCGCCGCCCAAACGCCCCTCTCGAAGGGCAATCACCAACGCATCCGTATCAACGACTGGACCGCGCGACACATTAATCAAAATCGCACGTTTTTTCATCGTGGCGATTGTGCTGTGGTCGACAAGATTTCTGGTTTGATCAGTTAGAGGACAGGCCAAGACAACAGCATCGGACTGAGCAAATAACAATTCCTTATCTGCAGCAATCACACCCTTAGGCAATGTTTCAGGACGACGTGTCAGGCCAAGAACTTTCATGCCGAGGCCTTGCGCCATCGAGGCGATCAATGAACCGATTGATCCTACGCCGACAATGCCTAACGTGCTCGCTCCGAGCTCCAAATAATGATCGGCTGCGGGCCGAGCTTTAGACCAGCCATCTTTTCTCAGTGAAGCATCCATTCCTGCCAAGTTGCGTCTTAAAGCAAGCATGCCAGCGATGCAATACTCCGCGACCGCTTGAGAATTACAACCGGGTAAATTCGCGACCGCTATCTTTTTTTCTGTGGCAGCCGGAACCGGAATCATATCCAGACCCACTCCGTGACGCACAACTGCGCGCGTCAAGGGAGCATCTTCAAAGATGTCAGGAGGCAATTGATTTCTAACAATGACACCATGGACATCTCGAATGAGTCGCTTGTAGGTCGAGGCTTGGGTGTCAGGTGCAATCACTATGTCGCATTGTGATGCTAATAAAGCCTGCATATCCGGGTGGATAGGGCTAGTTAGCAATACTCGAGCGCGCGGATTATTGTGCTTCAAAGAACGGCACTCCTTTTTTTATTGGATTGACCAACTGTCCTAATCCCTCCAAAGAGACTGTTACCTGTTGTCCAGGCAAAAGCCAAGCCTGAGGTGAGTGCGTTGAAGCCCCACCTCCAGGAGTTCCAGTGGCGATCACATCGCCTGGCTCCAGGGGAAAGCGATGGGAAATCCACGAAATGAGTTGAGGAATACGAAAAACCATATTTTCCGTGGAGCCATCTTGAAGCAAACGGCCATCAACCTCTAGTTTGATTCTGATTCGATGCGGATCCACAATCTCATCTGGAGTAGCAATCCATGGTCCCAGCGGAGCTGTAGCAGGTAAATTCTTCCCACGCAGAAAATTCCCTCCATCCCGTTTGAGTAAACCTGATCCACTCACATCATTGTGAATGGTGTATCCAGCCACAAAGCCCATCGCCTCGGACTCTGAGACACATATAGCCCGGCGTCCTATGATGGCAGCAAGTTCGCCCTCGTAAGCCACATCACCCACATCAGGCGGGATCAGTATCGGCTCATTCGGACCGATGACCGTTTGCCCAGAACGAAAGAAAACGACAGGTTCAGCTGGTGGTGGCATACCTCTTTCAGCTAAAGCATCGCGAAAGTTAAATGCTGCACCCATGACTTTTCCTGGCCTTTGTAACGGAGCGAGGAGTTGTGCTGAATTCAGCTGCACAAGCGCTTCATTGGAAAAACTATAGGATTGAATACGTGACTGCCAAACAAGCAAGCCCGCCTCGATCATCGCAAGCAGACACGCAGGGGTAGAACCCATCAGATCAACACACGCTTCGTGTCCCAAATCCAGAATCTGATCTGTATCAGGCAAGAGCACGCCAGCGCGAGGGATCATCGCATGTTTACCAGCACCACCAGATTTCAAAACAAAGGTAACAAACCGCATAAACAATATCCTTGGGGCTTATACAAAATTGAGATGCCTGTGTATTTAGGCAACGCGATACTTGTTCAATATTTCGCGATTAATCTCAATTCCTAATCCCGGACCTGTTGGAATTTGAACAACACCTTTGTTTTGAACGATTGGTTCGACAGACAAATAGTCACGGAAAGGATTTTCACATTGCTCAAACTCTAGCAATGGAGGAAAGGGTCGGTAGCTTGGTGGCTGGTCAGGCAACGCACCTAAAAAATGCAAGGTTGCGGCTAGGCCAATCGCAGAGCCCCAAGCGTGCGGCACACACTCAACACCATGTGCACTAGCCAGTGTCGCAATCTTGCGGCATTCGCTGATCCCTCCGGCAGCGCATACATCCGGCTGAATAATATCCATGGCCTTTCGAACAACGATATCTCTGAATCCCCAGCGAGTAAATTCATTTTCACCCCCGGCTACAGCCATATCCAAAGCCCTAGTGACTTCGACATAGCCATCAAGATCCTCTGGCGAAATAGGCTCCTCGAACCACTCTACACCCAGTTTTTCAAGTTCTCTGCCCAGACGGATAGCCTGCGGAACCGTAAAACAGTGATTTGCATCCACCAGCAGACGAGCTTTATCTCCAAGTGCTTGGCGGACGGCAGCCACACGCTGGATATCAAGCTTCATATCCCCTAGTCCGATTTTCATCTTGATCGCAGTGAAACCCTCTTCTTGATATCCCTTAGCTTCTTCAACAGCCTCCTCGATCAATCTATTCATATCAATGAAATAGAGTCCCGTGGCATAACAATTCACCTCTGCTCGGAAAGAACCCCCGATCAGCTTATGAATAGGTTTACCCACTGACTTGCCAATGATGTCCCATAGCGCAATGTCAATGCCACTCATTGCACTGGTCACCATCCCTTTTCCGCCATAATCTTTGATACGGTTATAGAGATATTCCCAAATCACCTCGACATCAAACGCATCGCGCCCGATGATATGGGGTGCTAACTGCGTTTCAATGAATGCGCGTGCAACTTGAGAAGGCCCATAACACTCACCCCAACCAACGATGCCATCGTTGGTCTCAATTTCGACAATACAAGATCCTCGCGTCTTATAAAGCCACCCTCTGGACGAAGTGAAAGGGCGCTCGACTGGGGCCGCTACGACATGACAAGTCACTTTTTTAATAATACTCATGAGTTCTTTTTTTCCGTGATTGGTTCTAAATTCTGTGTCAATTTATTTCTTTTGATTGGCGAATACTTTTTCCCCAACCTCCACGAGAGCCGCCGTCACTCCAACAACCTCTTTGTTCAGGGCTTCTCCAGTTAGATTGTCGACCACGGCACTGCCCTCGGCCGACAATTTCTTAAATCGTTCGCTCTGAATTGCTTCGCTGAACATCGCAATCAAACGATCTTGAACGGCCTGTGGAGTTTTTGCTGGAGCGACCAAGTAAGCCATCTGGACGAGAGGTCCATAAGGAAACACGTCATAGCCCTTGGACTTGAAAGTTGGAACATCTGGCATCGCCTGTAAAGGCTCATTGGCAAATACACCCAGTGCCCGCACAAGCTTGCCATCAATTTGCGCCTTACTCTCCGAAGGCTTGAGGACTGCTGCATTAATCTGACCACCTGCCAGATCTGCAATCACGCGTGATCCGCCTGTGTAAGGCGCCACAATGATCTCGCTCCCCGCAATACGGCCGGTCATGAGAGCAAAGATATGATTCAAATTATTGCTGCCAGGTGTACCAATCGATACTTTGCCCGGGTTCTTTTTAACAAATGCGATAAATTCATCCAGATTTTTATATGGACTGTTGTAGGGCACTAAAAGCAGCAGAGGATCGGTTGTGACTCTTGCGATTGAGGCAAACTCACTGTTTCGCAAGGGAGTCAGGTTTTGTGCAATCAATGCCAAGGTTGAACTCGTCCCCATGCCAATTGTGTAACCATCTGGCTCTGCCCTGGCGACTCGTGTCATACCGATTGATCCTGTCGCGCCTGGTACGTTTTCCACCACAACCCTGATTCCCTTCTCGCCGAGAATGCTCGACAAGGCTCGCGCAGAAATATCATTTGAGCCACCCGCATTCCATGGCACGATCAGACGAATCTCTCTGCTCGGAAAAGTATTTTGCGCAAGAACAGGTGCCGCAACGGTCAACGCAACCAATGATCCGACTAACGAACGGGCAATGCATGAAAAGATGTTCTGTTTCATTCCAGCTGTCTCCTGATTCATGAAATTAAATTTCTCTATTTGTTATTTGTTATAACATACAACATTTGTGCAGTCGATGCAATTGCATTTGAATAAACCGCTTAAGTTATTTTGTTTGTCTTTCCATCAATAGAGCATAGACATCTGCTCGAGCACTTTCGATGTCTGCATGAATCGCAGCGGCGGCCTGATCAGCATCACGCCTTTTCAGTGCATTCAGTGCATCCACATGGTGTGAATAGCGTTTCAACCCTGGCTTGTATTCTGGCAGTGCAAGATTCAGAGTTGGCCCGCATCTTAGCCAGGCGCCTTCAATCACGTCCTGAACGATGGGCAACTGGCTGATTTTGTAAATGCCGAAATGGAATCGATTATGTGAAGCAAGATACTTTGCACCCTGAGCAGTCTCAATCGATTTTTTCATATCGAGCATCGAGCGCTCTAACCCTTCAAGCTCTTCAGTTGTCGCCAAACGGGCAGCAGCCGCAGTAGCCATAGGTTCGAGGTTTGCTCGTATTGCCATCAGCTGATCAAATTGATGCGCGTCCAACAAAGGAACAGTGGCCCCACCGCCTTGCCCTACACCCCCACGATCCAGCACCTTTTCAGCAATCAAGTGATTCACAGCATCACGGACAGGCGTCAAACTGATACCAAGCTCATCAGCCACATCCCGCAAAATGATCCGAGCACCTGGGGCATAACGCCCTTCAAGCAGCGCTGCTTTGAGAGTCAAGTAGGCCTGATCCCAAAGGGTACGACGCTCGATAGGCTTTAGAGACTTGGGACGAATCATGGATTAGACCGAGAAGATTTGATCGGATTGTACTCAGATGATTCAAAGCAGCGCTAGTTCTATTCAGTTTGAGCCTCTAGCCTTATCTCCTCATGCCTGCATATATCAATTAGATTTTGCGTGGCAGGCGAAAGCGTTTTATTTTCCATCGTAATAGCACATAGCACCCGAGAAAAAGCTCCATCCGAAAATGCGATCTCAGTCACTTCTGAGGTTTTGTAAGCTTGAAATAATGAACGGGGAAGTATTCCAATTCCATGACCCGCAGCGATAAAACTAACCATTGAGCTGATACGCTCTACTTCGAAAACAGGTGTGATTTGATAACCGCGAGCCTTGTAAGCCGACTCAATCAGTTGTCGGACATTGCTATCAGCCTTCAGGGATATGTGAGGATATTGAGGAAGTTGGGACCATTTCACATTTTTGTTTTTGATAAGTGGATGTTTGATCGGGCAAATTAACACGAGCTGATCAGTAAATAATGGCTCTTGTTTGAGATCTTTAGCTGTTTCTTTTTTAGGAGCAAAAGCTACGTCGACCTTCTGACTCCTAAGCATTTCAATGCATTGTTCAAATAGCTCTTCGTAAAGAGTAATTTGAATATCGGGGTAAATCTTGGTGAATTTTTTCAGGGCTCTAGGCAATAACTTTGCCATCACGGATGGGGAAGCCGCGATAGAAATTGCCCCCTGTCGTCCCTCGACGAGTTCGGCAGTTTCGCGC
>JACCDY011414165.1_pt1 | contig 11846 bp, 22 predicted proteins | sample 7446391 | NCBI WGS metagenome assembly JACCDY01 (sample SAMN15323451, study PRJNA562643) | freshwater metagenome | isolation source: river surface water | place: USA:Blue River Watershed | collected 2017-08-18
ATAGCAATTTGGAACAATGACCCAGCAAACGTATACCATGGACTACGAGTCTTGGCTACAGCTCTGTCCGCTTCCAACTTACGTGCTTTTTCCATTAACTCTTTCTTACCTTCGCCAGTTGCTGGATCGCTTTCATAACGATCAATCTTCTTTTGAAGACGTTCAACTTTTGCTTTATCACCACGGGCAGCAGCATCGTCAAGAGACTGTTCAGCCAATGTTTGTTTGATTGCTTTGGCTTGGAAAAACGCCCATGTATTGTTGGCATCAATAGTGTTGTTTAAGACTCGTCCACTGTTGCCATTTCCCATATATGTATTGATTGCCAATAATGCTGCCAAAACAACAATCACCCAACCCGCTTTATCTTTAATTTGCGCTTCACGTTCGCTACGTGATAACGGCTTTACTTCAGCTTCTGCCATAGCATCGCTCCTCCTAATATAAAGTATTTAGTTTATTAATAAATACAGCATGGAATACATATTTTGGACTGTTATCTGTTTGATCGGAAGCCTAGCAATCTACTGGATGATTGACTACCAGAGATACTATGGCAAAGAAGAACTTGACAAACAGGAAGATTAAAGTATAATTGTAGATATTGTTGTAATCCCTTCAAAGCGAAGGACTTCTGGACGCGGGTTCGACTCCCGCCAGGTCCACCATAAAACACATTAGCACAACATTTTGACTTCCAGGTCTTTTTGGGTGTTGTGGTCGTTCTAGTGTGTTTTATAATGGGCCTGCCATGGTTTCGACAGGGGTAGATAGTAGAGACGGCAACACGAGAGTTGACTGACGTAATCAGCAAAAATAAAGTAAATGCTAACGCAAATACATTCAAGTACATGCAAGTTGATGTCGCTCTTAACGACGATGCATTTGCACTAGCTGCCTAAGAAACAGCACTTGCGAGGCAACTATGCCTTGTCACCCAAAATAGTAATAGCACCTTCGGGTGCTATTTTTTTGATTCTTGTAAACTTTTTGGTGCCCTAGCACGTTATTATATTATCCCTATAAGGAGGGGAAATTATGTTAATGAGGGTTAAAGATGAAAAAGTTGCTAGGCATTCTAATTGCTATGATGATGACAGCAAGCCAGGCAAGTACGAATCAGAATGGGAACGTACACTATGGGAAGCCTATAGCTACCGCAATCCAACCGAAGACTGTGACACGAAGCGTTCCGGTCTTTGTAAGTTCACACAAAATTCCAAAATTTAAACTACTTCGCGGCAATCCATATCGCATAACGCATCGTATAATTGACGATAGCGATGACGATTTTATCGACGATGACGGTATAATAACGCCGTATCGCAGACGAGATCTACAAAAAGTTGAACATGAAGACGATATTTCTGAAAATGTTCGATGGCGACTATTTCTAGCTAGACAGCTTGCACTAATAAAATATCGATCACATTTTACTTAAAAAATTGACACTGATGACTGCATAGTATATACTACTAAGATCTTTATGAGTAATATTCATGACATCATTAGCAGATTATTTTGAAAAAAATCGCCCAGCTGCAAAATTTGATCACGGTGATCGAGTTTTCGGTTTTTACAATAAAATTCCATTTAGCGGCACAGTTGGCGCAGACATTATGGTCAACGAGGACATTGGTTCACAAGTTACCGTTTTCCTTGACTTACCACTGAAAGTAAGCAATAATTGGCACGTGACTTTTATTAAGGTCAAACACAAGGATATCAAAGGGTATCTAAAAGAATTAAGCGTGTGAGGCTAAGTGGCATAGCAAGGGCTTCTAAAACCCGAGAAAGCAGGTTCGATTCCTGTCACACGCACCAAACACAGTAAAGGACAGCGCGGTAAGAGTGACGCCCGTGGCAAATGGTAACTTGGATCCTATAAGGTGAGCGACATTAAATTGTGCCCAAGGTAGAGTATGCCTAAGTTACGATCACTCCTTCCGGCAGTCGGGAAAAAGCGCAAACGCGAAAGCGGTCAGCAAAGGTTGGCAATGTATAACACCTTGGACGTGGATGTACGAAACTGTTGTAAAGCTGGCAAGTGAGGAACCCTCGGGCCGCCCAAGACTGCTACTGTATTTTTTAAAGGAAGTAAAATATGGATTTAGATAATGCTGCGGCATTTATGTTGGGCACAATTGCTTACGGTATAGGTATTTTAGTTGTAGTCGCTGTGACTGTTACAATTAACAATATGCTGAGTAAGTATTGGAAACCAATTAGAATTTTTACGGCAGATAGTTGGAACCTTAATCCACCTACTCGCTTCGCAACACAAGAGGAAGTGGACCGTATTCCACCACGCATGGATGACAAACAATAACTCTTTAAAAAAGATTCAGGAATTTGCAGAACAATTGCGAGCAGATCCCGTGAGACTTAAAGCGTTTATGCGTAAAGTTATGGGACCTACCACAGTTGAATTAAAGGGCAAGGAAAAAGACGATATGTTGTTATTGCTCAAGATGGCCGAGCCTTTTGAGGAAAGCAACAACCAACGTGCTTGGACTGACAAATACATGATTGGTGAAACTGAATATCATGTAACGTATTGGGAAGATGAAACTGTCTTGGAACGTGTTTTAAAGGATGACGAAGATGTCTGATTCATATTTTGATGCAGCTAGGGCAGCAGGTACGTATCCTCGAAAAGGTTACGGCTATCTAACCGAAGAAGAAAAGCGTGTGGAAATACAACGCAAGATCAACAAAGGATGGCAAGACGAGTGGGTAATTAAAGAAGCAACTCGCATGGGCATTACTAAACAAAAGAAAATTGATCGTCAAGATTTAAAAGAAATTAAAAGCAGCTTGGGCTACAGTCGCATTGGGAGGAATAATGTATGAGTTGTAAGCACGAGCGAGAAACTTCACATTGGGTGGAAGAAGAGAACTGGTATACTGGTGAAGTTGAAGGTCGCTGGGAATGGACTACAGTAAATACCACTGTTGACATTGACTTGCACAGATATAAGTGTACGCAGTGTGGAGAGATTATGTACTATTCAGGCCGTGCAAGACAGTACCACGAAGAAGGTACAAAGTTTGATTGGATTAAAGGATTAGATAAATGAAATTAATAAGTAGAAAAATAAAAATGAATCCTGATACATTTGAACCAGAAATGGAAATAGTATTAACTATGCCAATGGAATTAGCAATGGATACACTCGTTCACATGACCGAGGAAGAGTTTGAAAATAAACTCGGAAAAGAATTATTTGGGATGCTAAGGTCCAAGGAATAAATAAATTTGTACATGGTGTACAACCCACACTCTTTAAATTAATATGCGTTTAGAGTGTACGCAGTAAAAGGAAGAAAAATGATGTTTAATCAGAAACTCGTCGCGAGTATAAAAGCCAACGGAAAAGTCCTACGTGAATTCAAGGACACAGTCTATATTCCATTCGCTAGCGAATATAGCATTTTACTCAAAAATCTTAATACAGTTCGAGCCCTAGTCAATGTATTCATTGATGGCGAGAATGCCGTTCCTGGCGGATTGGTCATTGACCCGGGTCGGACAGTCGACTTAGAGCGTTGGATTAAGAACGGCAACTTATCTGAAGGCAACAAGTTCAAGTTCATTGAGCGTACTGGTGCTATCGAAGACGGCCCACGTGGTATCAAACTAGAAGACGGACTTGTTCGTATTGAATATCAGTTTGAAGTTCCACGACCAGTTATTAATATTCCCAACACGTTCTGGAACACACCTGTCTATGGTAGCAGTCTCACCCGTGGTTTTGGGAGTTCTGGTATCAGTGGTAGTACAGGTGACTGGGCTGGTCCAGCGGGAGCAGTAACTTGTTCTGCCAGTTTGAATAGCGTTTCAGATGCAGCATTTGACGTACAAGCATCGGCTGCAAGTTATAAAAACGACATTGGTATCACTGTGCCAGGTAGTAAATCTACACAGAGTTTTAGCACTACATCAATTGGTACTTTAGAACTTGAAAAGCATAATATTGTTCTAAAGTTAGTTGGCGACTTGGGCGATAACAAGCCAGTTAGTAAACCAGTTACCGTTAAAGCAAAGCCCAAGTGTACAACTTGCGGCAAGCAGAACAAAGCCCATGCTAAGTTCTGTAGCGAGTGCGGGACTGCATTAGAAATCTTCGCATAAGGTAATAAAATGGATTACGTGCTTCAATTTCCATTAGACAATGACGACATTGATTTCCTCAATGCCACTTCTATCAAGTATGAGATATTTGACCCAAGTGGTGCGTATGACGAAAACGACAGTGGTTGGTGTGATGCGGCAACTGGGGCACGTATCATTAGTGGGACTGAACGGGTTGCTTTTTTAGATGTGAGTCCAGAAGAGTTTACCTACTTAACTCTGAGATATTATAATCGTCTAAAACCACTTCACAACGGTTTTAAAAAGATTTACAAATACAAGACAGATATTAAGTAATATACGCAGTTAATAACATAGGGCCTTCGGGCCCTATTTTTTTGCTTTCAATGCTTAAATAAGTAAGCGGCAGGATCAGGAGCGAAACATGGATCCAATGACCTTATTTGCCTTGGCTAATGGAGCAGTATCAGCAGTCAAGGCAGGGTGTAAACTGTACAAAGATATCAAGGGCGCGGCCGGTGAGGTTAAGGACGTCCTGAAAGACATGGATGAACAGTTTAAAAAGCTGCATCCACCAGATAAGCCTGCCAGCCCAGAAGCTAGACGACAGTTCATTGAAGAAAAAGAAAGAGTCAAAGAGCTTAACAAAAAAGCCAACGAGGGCGCCGACTTGGGCATTTATCAAGAAATTGGTGAAAAGTTGGGCGAGTACTACGATAACTTCCACAAGTGCATGGCTATTATGGAAGAAGAGGAGCGCCGTGCTGAAACTGAAGTATACACAGGCGATAGCAGTTTAGGTAAACGTGCTCTACAGCGTGTTTTAATGCGTAAGCAGTTGGAAGAAATGAGCAAGGACTTGCGTGAACTGATGGTATATCAAAGCCCACCAGAACTAGGTGCATTATACACAGAAGTAGAAGCAATGATGAAACACATGGGACAAACTCAGCGTGTTCTAATTGCCAAGCAAATGCAAGATGAAGATGCCATTAGACGCCGCCGCAAAAACCGCATGGACAGAGTTCACATTGATATAGCATTAGGCATTGCAGGACTAGTTTTTGCGTCATCAGTGGGGCTAGCATTTACAATGGTTATTCAAGATAGAATTAACAAGTATCCACATCTTGGCAATGAATGGATTCCAAAGACAGAAGAACAACGACGACGAGAAGCGGAGCCCAAAATATGGACAGGAAGATAAAGCATTATGATAAGCCTGGTCACCAACGTTGGTTATATCGGTTATCTGATCTAGGTCTAATTAAAGCTATAACAATAATTTGGGGCATTTGCATTGTAACTATCATCGTAACATTGCTTTTGGTGAAACTTGTTTTGACATTCGCATTTAAACCGTTATAATTAACGCATGGGATTAGGACCGTCAGTTTGTCAACATTGTCAGGTATTAGCAGAGTACTCTGAAAAACCAATCAGGGTAAAAAGAAACTCTACTACTACAACTGCTCATAAATGGACGCACTGGTTTTGCCCTATTTGCGGAGAAACAGACCCTAATGATTATGCCGGCTTCGGCAACTATGATAAGTACGAAGAGAACGAAAGAGTTCTTAGATTCTTTTTAAACAAACCAAAGGAGAAAAAGAAAATGAAATAGATTGAATATGCTTGTAAGGACGTAGTGTTCCATTTTAACAAAAAACACTTAGAAGATCAGACCATTCCCATGTGGGTCTTAAAATTTCATGGTGAGACATTATATGTCAATCATGTAGACTGTAGTATGCCTTGGAGTACTAAGGAAACACCAGACAGCAGTCACACCAAAGGTAGCATCAAAGTCAAGAACGCACTATTACGTGTTGATGAAGATAATCACGCTACTCTAACAGAACTTACAATTTACGACAAGTTCCGTTTACGCAATCAAAAGTTAGGTATTACTCGTATCATGTTCCGCCCCGGAAGTGAGATGTACAAGGCTCTAGCAAAGAACGAATACAAGCACAGCGCATTTAAGAATATACGCGGTGCATGTTCTAGTTGGTTCATTATTTGCGACTTGTTAGATAAGAAAGAAGCACTACTAGCTAAAATCAAATATGATGATTGGCGAGAGTTAAAGCCGAACGAATCGTACTACCAAGACTACGATAATACCAAGGGCGATGATATCAAAGTTGATTATGGACACCCAAGTACTCCATATGAATACAGTTGAAGTCAAACGTTCTGATATAAAAGAGTTCCAGAAGGACTTAAAACGGATGAAAATCCGCCATGGGCCTTTTAGGAGAATAAACAATGCGTACAGTGTAGAGATTTTTAGCACCAGTAAAATTAGCTTTATTCAGCTGAAATATTCGAGCTAAAAATCATTTTAAAGAAATCGATTCGATCGATTCAAATCGATTTCGACAATACACTAGTACTTTTAGGCACACGTAGGCAATTAGGCAAAACAATTGCAACACAAGGTTCGCGGGCCAGATGGCATTCCGCGGGGCAAGGTTCTGACGTGTGACCCACTACCCAATTCGCTTCATTGCAAGAGCGGCTTCTATTCACTATCCTTAACAGGACGCCTTAAAATGTCTAGCCCACAGCTAGAACGTTTGAATAGTCGGATCAGGTTGAACTAATTTTCCAATACACCCATGACTTCAAGTGGCACCGCAGAGGTCTTAAAAATCGTAATAGGTGGGGTAAGGTACAGAGCCCAGAGGTGTGGAAAACAAATACCTATTGCCAAGTGTGTACGAGCAACTCAGCAAACGACCATTTGCGGCATTCCGAGCTTCGCCCGGGTGCCGTATGACTTCACAATCTAGCAAAACTTAAGGTCACTATAATCATCAGGTCGGAGAGAACAATATATGTCAAGCGGTAGCGTAGACATAGGTCGTAGACCTCGAACAGTTATTAGAAAAACCTATTAGCGTTATTAGAATATATTAGTGAAAAACTATAGATTTCACTTGATTTATAGGATAATTAAATGTATAGTATATCACATGGAACAAAAGTTCCTCATTTAAACACAAGGAGAAAATTATGAAAACAGTTGGTGATAAAATTGAAGCATTTGCAGTTACTGGTGTAAAACCAGGTCAACCTGAGGATGCGTTCTTCACAATTACAGATCAGAGCTTTGAAGGTAAGTGGAAGGTTATCGTGTACTATCCAAAAGATTTTACATTCGTATGTCCTACTGAGATCGTAGCATATGATAAGCTGTCAGGTGATTTTGCAGATCGTGATGCAGTATTGCTAACAGGCTCAACAGACAACGAGTTCTGTAAGGTGGCTTGGCAAAAGGCTCACCCAGATCTACAGAAGATCACTCACACTCAGTTTGCTGATACACAGCGTGGTGAGTTGAGTTTGATTGAACAGTTGGGCGTATTTTACGCTCCAGCAGGTGCAGCACTTCGTGCAACATTTATCGTTGACCCAGAGAACGTTATCCAACACGTCACTGTCAACAACATAAATGTTGGTCGTAGTCCAGAAGAAACATTGCGTGTATTGGACGCATTGCAAACTGGTGAACTTTGCGCATGTAACCGCACAGTCGGTGGCGATACACTTTAATTAAAGGAGAAGGGCAATGAATAGCGAATTTCAAGATTATGTAGACTACTGCAAGGGCCTTGGTCGTAAAGATTGCCCTTGTCAAGGAGAACAAAAATGACAGCATGGGTAGACGCATTAAAGGAATCTAGTATTCCTGACTATGCCAAAGACACTAAATTGAACATTGATGCAGTCATCAAACGTTCAACGTTGCCAGTTGAAGAAGCAGAGGCAATCGCACTAGCGGCAGCTTTTGCCACAGGCAACAGCAAATTGTGGACTTGGATACACTCACAACTAGCAGATCAAAAGGAAGCAGATGCTGCCCTTACTGCTGCTAGCATTATGGCACAGAACAACGTTTGGTATCCATTCGTTGAAATGGCAGACGATGAACAGCTAAAGGGATTACCTGCACAGTTGCGTATGAATGCCATTGCTAGCCATGGTGGCACTACTAAAGCCAAGTTCGAAGCATACAGCTTGGCAGCTAGTATTGTTGGCAAGTGTCATTTCTGCGTTAAGGCACACTACGAGACACTCAAGAAGGAAGGCTACTCAGTAGAACAACTTCGTGACATTGGCCGTATTGCCGCAGTAATGACTAGTGTTGCTAGAGTAGTAGCAAACTGATTGTAACAGAATTGTAACAATTTCCACTATAAATAAAAATGCGGGCACAAGATAAGGTGTCACTGGAACCCGTAACCAGTATTAGCCCACTTCGGTGGGCTTTTTCTTGACTTTTAGAATAAGTAGTGTACTATCTAGTCTATAGGAGAATGAAATGATAGATTGTTTAATTCTAGGCGATAGCATTGCTGTGGGAACTCACCAGTTCAAACAGGAGTGTACTATGATTGCCAAAGGCGGCATCAACAGTCGTCAGTACTACCAGCAGTATGTATTACCACGCCAAAATGACTTTGGTGCAGAAGTAGTCATTATTAGCCTTGGGTCCAACGATTGGGATGGTATCAAGACTTATAATGAGTTGTACCGTCTGCGTGAACGTGTCAAGGCACAACGAGTATACTGGGTAATGCCCAACCCGGAAAAGTTTATTCGTCAAGCAGAAGATGTTAAACTTATTGCACTAAGTTTTGGTGACTTTGTTATTAAACCAACACGTTATCAAAAGGATCAAGTCCACCCTAGTTGGGCAGGATACAAGGAAATTGCAAAAGAGGCAGAATGAAAGTAATTGTCAACGGAACGTTTGACTTACTACACCCAGGACATGTTGAACTATTAAATTATGCAAAGTCACTGGGTAGCTACTTGATTGTGGCAATTGATACGGATGAGCGTGTGCGTCAACTAAAAGGACCAACTCGTCCAATCAACAATCAGAATACAAGAAAATTTTTACTGGAAAATATAAAAGCAGTTGACGAAGTAGTATTGTTCAATTCTGACGACCAGCTACTTCGTTTTATAGAGAAATGCGACCTAATGGTAAAAGGGTCTGATTACATTGGCAAACCAATACTTGGTGAAGCATTAATAGACATTAAATTTTATGAACGAACAGAACACTCAACAACTAGTACAATTGAAGATATTGTTAATAGGCGACAGGGGCAGTGACATTTACACTTATGGTAGTGTAGAGCGTTTGAGTCCTGAAGCCCCAATCCCTGTGTTTGTTCCACATAGTCAAGTAATCAAGCCCGGCATGGCTGATAATGTTCGTGTAAATTTAGAAGCACTTGGTTGCAACGTTACATTCCTACATGGTGATGTTAGTGAAAAAGAACGACTGATAGACCAGCGCAGTAAGCAGCAAATAGTTCGAATAGATAATGACAATAAAAGTCCACCACTGTTGGTTAATAAAGATCTACTTTCAGGCTACGATGCCATTGTTATCAGCGATTACAACAAGGGAACAGTTACATACGAACTAATCGAGCAAGCAATTGATACCAGAGTTCCTGTGTTTGTTGATACAAAGAAAACAGATTTGGAACGACTACAAGGTGCGTGGGTTAAAATTAACGAGTTAGAGTACAGTAAAATTAAATCAGAATGTACTGGTTTAATTGTCACTCGTGGAGCAAAAGGTGCTGAAGCAAAGTGGCACGATTATTCCACAACTGCACCCAAAGTGGAAGTCGTGGATGTAACAGGTGCTGGTGACACATTCCTGTCTGCACTTGCCTATATGTACCTAAATACAAAAAATATTAAGACAGCAATGGAGTTTGCAACTCGTGCCGCCGCAGTGACGGTTCAGCACGTGGGTTGTTATGCCCCAGAGCTCAAGGAAATTAAATGACAAGATTAACAGGCGAAGTGGCGAAAGGTTGGGGCGGCGAGCTCATTTTCGCTTCTAACGATCTATACTGTGGAAAACTCATGTACTTTCACAAGGGTGCAAAATTTAGTATGCACTTTCATGATGAAAAAGACGAAACGTGGTTTGTACTAGAAGGCAAGTTCATTGTGCGAGGCATTAACACTAAAGATGCTAGTATTTTTGAACAAGAGCTTGGTCAAGGTGAAACCTGGCGTAACTATCCTTTGGAACCACATCAATTGATTTGCGTGGAAGAAGGGGTAATTATCGAAGTAAGTACTCCAGATAGTGTAGAAGACAACTACAGAGTAATGCCAGGGGACAGCCAAAAATGAAGATACTAGTTACTGGACATAAAGGCTTTATTGGCTCTAGAATGGTTAAGGCCCTATCAGAGCACCAAATAACAACTTGTGAGTGGGGTGAAAGATTACCAATAATTCATGGGTTTGATTGGGTTGTACACATTGGTGCTATTAGTTCTACTACAGAACGTGACGTGGACAAAGTAATGCGCCAAAACTACGATTTTAGCGTAGATCTTTATGAATCCTGTATGTACCACGGAGTCAACTTCCAGTTTAGTAGCAGTGCTAGCATTTACGGTCTTGGTACAGAATTCAATGAATCTAGCCCAGTAGACCCACGTACACCATATGCTTGGAGCAAGTACATGTTTGAACGCTATATGATGAACAATCAACCAACTAGCAGTGTGGCGCAAGCATTCCGTTACTTTAATGTATACGGTCCCGACGGTGAAGAACATAAAGGAAGCCAAGCAAGTCCGTATGCACAATTTAAAAAGCAAGCAGAAGATACTGGTCGCATACAAGTATTTGAAGGTAGCGAAAACTTCCTACGCGATTTTGTTCCAGTAAATGATGTTATTGACCTGCATAAAAAGTTTTTTAATGTAAACGAAACTGGTGTGTGGAACGTTGGTACTGGTACAGCGACTAGCTTTAGGTCAGTAGCAGAAAGTTTTGGTGTCGAAATTGTTGACGTGCCAATGCCACCTGCGCTACATTACAGCTATCAACGCTATACATGTGCTGATATGTCAAAGACTCTCAAGACGTTGCAAAAATACAACATTTGAGTATGGGTATTGACAAGAAGACTAAATAAATGTATAGTAAAGACACTGTGTAAAACATCTGCATCTAAAAATGATGCAAATTTTTTAAAAAAAGTTTAAAAAGATGTTGACAAGCAGTGGACAAGGATATATAATAGACAACATGCGCAGATGGGCTGCGTATGTAAAACAAGGAAACTGAAAACAAATGTTTACGCAATCATTACAATTTGGATTTAGATCAATAGCCAAACAGCCGGTGGCGATGCCCCAGTCTTGGTCATTGATTAGTAATCTACATAATAGTGATCGCACAACATCAGAGGGCTATATTAGCCCGGGTTCCATAGAAGGAAGTGGTTATGCTTAATTAAGCAACATGTAACCAACAAGCTCTAAGGAACCCTGGATTAAAAACCCAGGGTTTTTTGTTTTGTAGGATTTTAAAAATGAATTTCGAAGATTTTAGAAAACAAAGAAATGCAGAGTTTTTAGAACAGCATACGTTAAACGATGATGAGCTCGAAAGGCTTATTGAAAACAAGTTTAAACGTGCAAAGTTTTATTACAATGCATTTCAAAAGAAGGAAGACGCAGTCGTAGATTGTGACTAACTTCGAAAGTGTTATAGGCAACGCGAGCCTGTCCGCACTTAAAACATGGACTCTAATGTGGGCGGCCTAGGGGATGAGAAGCACCTTGTGTGGTGTGTGAAAAAACCTAGCGTATAAAGCAAATTGGTACCTACTTCCTCCTGACGGAAGATCAGAGCTGCATAGCGGAACAGTTTGTTTTATACGACACATTCTAAAGAGTGTGTGAAA
>JACCDY011368599.1_pt1 | contig 11844 bp, 16 predicted proteins | sample 7446391 | NCBI WGS metagenome assembly JACCDY01 (sample SAMN15323451, study PRJNA562643) | freshwater metagenome | isolation source: river surface water | place: USA:Blue River Watershed | collected 2017-08-18
CGCAAGATCGACCTCGCCGTGTGTGCGGTGGTCGCCCATGACCGTGCCGTTGAGATCGCCGAGTCCCCCGGTGACGTGTGGTTCGCGTTCACATGAGGGCTGACCTCGTCGGTGCGCTGGTGGCGTGCCTGCTGCTCTCCCTTGGCGCCGGCTGGTACTCGACCGGGGCCGGGCTGATCGTTGCCGGTGCGTGTGTGGCGGCGCTGACGGTTCTGTTCCTGGTGGACTTCGGAGGAGGTGACGGCGGGTGAAGCTGATCGACCGCTTGGCCCGTCGTGGCTCTGAGTCCCGGTCCTCGCTCGAGGACCTGATCATGTCGTTCGGCGGCATCAACTACCTGCTCGACGGTTCCACTACGGGGCCGCCCGGCGTCACATCCGAGCCTGCCCCGAACGGGTTCGAGTCGATGGTCCGGTCGGTGTACAACCGCAACGGGATCGTCGCGGCGTGCATCGCCGCCCGCATGGGCCTGATCTCCGAGGCCCGGTTCAAGTGGCGGAACCTGTCCGACCGTCGTATGTTCGGCAACGAGGCGCTGGGCATCCTCGAGCGGCCCACGCCGAACGCCACCACGGGCGACATCCTCGCCCGCCTCGAGCAGGACGCCTCGCTGGCCGGGAACGGCTACCGGGTCCGCATCGGCAACCAACTGCACCACGTCCGCCCGGACTGGATGCACATCATCCTCGGCTCGAACATGGCCGATGGCTACGAGGTCGCGGACGCCCCGGATGCGACGGTCGCCGGGTATGCCTACTGGCCGGGTGGCGCATCGGGGAAGTACGACCCGCTGGTGTTCCGCCCGGTCGACGTGGCGCACTACGCGCCGGAGCCCGACCCGCTGTTCAGGTTCCGCGGGCAGTCGTGGATCACGCAGGTGCTGACCGAGATCGACACGGACCGCCAGCTCACCCAGCACAAGGCGAACTTCTTGGAGCGTGGCGCGACGCCGTCGTTTGCGATCAAGTACCCGGAGACGTTGAAGGACCGGGATCAGCAGCAGCAGATCGTCGACCTGTTCAAGGAGCGCCACGAGGGCGCATCGAACGCTTGGAAGGCGCTGCACCTGTTCGGCGGCGCTGACCCGGTGTCGATCGGATCGAACTTCCGTGACCTGGACTTCAAGTCGGTTCAGGGTGCCGGCGAGACCCGGATCGCCTCCCGTGCCCGTGTCCCGGCGTCGGTGCTCGGCATCTCGGAGGGGTTGGCCGGATCGGCGTTGAACGCCGGGAACTTCGGTCAGGCCCGCCGCCAGTTCGGCGAGCAGTATGCGTACCCGTCGTGGCGGCTGATGTGCGAGGCGCTGGCGCCGCTGGTGGCGGTCCCTGCGGGCGCGGAGCTGTGGTACGACACGACGGACGTGGCGTTCCTGCACGAGGACGCGAAGGACGCCGCCGAGGTGATCTCGACGCAGGCGACTGCAATCAGGACGTTGACCGACGGCGGGTACGACCCCGACGCCGTGGTCACGGCGGTCACCGGTGGTGACCTGTCGACGTTGCTTGCCCAGCATTCGGGGTTGGTGCCGGTGCAGCTGCAGCTGCCTGGGACCGGGAACATGAACGACGGACCGTCAGCGCCGGCCCCAGACACTGGAGCAGCCTGACATGGACGCCCCCACCACTGACCTTTTCAGGTCGACGCCACCGATGGAGATGCGCGCCGCCGATGACGGCCGCATGACCCTGTTCGGGCACTTCTCGGTGTTCAACCGTTAGACCGAGATCGACAGCGTGTACGAGGGGCGGTTCATGGAGCGCATCGCGCCCGGCGCGTTCGCCAAGACCCTGAAGGAGTCCGGCGCCAGGGCCAAGATCCAGTGGAACCACGGCAAGTCCGACTTGCTGCGTGATGTCCTCATCGCCAAGCCCGTGGTCGCCCGTGAGGACGAGCGCGGCGGGTACTACGAGGCCGAGCTGTTCCGTGGCCTGCCCGAGTGGTTGTACGAGGGCCTGCGTGAGGGCGTGTACGGCGCCTCGTTTCGGTTCCGTGCGATCCGCGAGGAGTGGGTCGACAGCCCGAAGCGTTCCGAGGAGAACCCCGACGGCATCCCTGAGCGGACCGTGGTGGAGGCGCAGGTGCCCGAGTGGGGTCCCGTCTCATGGCCGGCGTACGCGGATGCCACTGCCGGTGTGCGGTCCCTGTCCGACCGCTTCGTTGATCTCAGCACCCTGCCTGGTCGCGCCGCCCCTGTGGCACCCGACCTGGACAGCGCCGCTACCCCCAGCATCACCCCCGACGCCGACGACAGCGCCAGTCACCTCGAGGGGCCAAATGCCCGTGAGCGCCGCCTACGTGCGCTCCAACTCAGAGGAGTGATCCTGCAATGAACCTGAACGAGCAGGCCGCCAAGCTCACCGAGCTGCGCGACCAGATCCTGGCCATCGCCGACGCCGAGGGTGACCTGTCGCCCGAGGACGCCGCCCGATACGAGACCCTCAACGCCGAGTTCGACGAGCTCAAGGCCGCCCACGAGGCCGACTTCGTGCGTGCCGCCGAGTTCGCCGAGCGCGACCAGGCCCTCCGCAACTTCAAGGCCGGCGCCTTCGAGTCGACCGACGTCACCGCCGACCGTTCCGCCCCTGCGTTCCACCGTGACGTGAACCCGTTCGACGAGCGGTACATCTCCGAGGTCGGCGCCCACGAGGCCGCCAAGCGTGCCATCGGTGAGACCCGTCACATCGACGGCGACGCCCAGGAGGAGGCCGAGCGCAAGCTGGCGCTGTCCGCCAGTCACGTCGACATGCGTGGCTTCGACCAGTACCTGCTGGTCCACGGCTCCGACGAGTACACCTCGGCGTTCCTCAAGATGACCTCCGGTCGTTCGTGGGACCTGACCGACGCCGAGAAGCGGGCGTTCAACGTCGCGCAGCGCTTCGACGCCGAGCGGTCGCTGTCCCTGACCGCAGCCAACGGTGGCGCCCTGATCCCGTCGTTCCTCGACCCGACGGTCATCCTGACCAACACGGGCACCGCGAACTCGATCCGGCAGATCAGCCGGGTCGTGCCGGTGATGTCGAACACCTGGACGGGTGTGACGAGCGCCGGCATCACGCTGGCGTACGGCACGGAGGCCGGTGACAGCAGCGACGTGGCCGCCAGCTACGAGTCGCCGTCGATCACCTGCTACAAGGCCTCCGGTACGGTGCCGGTGTCCATCGAAGCCTTCGAGGACATCCAGGGCCTCGGCGCCGAGGTGGCTCGCGAGATCGCGGACGCCAAGGACCGGCTGGACGCGCAGGTGTTCACCAAGGGCACCGGTTCCACCCAGCCCATCGGCGTGGTCACCGCGCTCTACGGTGAGTCGTCGCGCTGGTCGTCGCACACGACCAACTCGGCCATGACCGCCACGGACGTGCTGAACGCGCAGAACACCCTCGGCGCCCGGTGGCAGAACCAGGCGTCGTGGATCGCGTCGCTGCACTACCACAACCGGGTCCGCCAGTTCGGCACCGCCTACTACGGGCAGACCCGCGAGTTCGGCCAGCCGATCAGCGACAGCATCCTGGGCCGTCCCGCCTACCAGGCGTCGGACATGTCCACGGCGCTCTCGTCGGTCACGAACGTGGCGTTCGTCTACGGCGACTTCTCCAACTTCGTCATCGCCGACCGCGTCGGCATGGCAGTGGAGTTCATCCCGCACCTGTTCAGCGCGGGCAACACCCTGCCGAACGGCCGACGCGGCTGGTACGTGCACTACCGGAACGGCTCGGACGTGGTGAACAACACCGCCTTCGTGCTGTCCGTCAACCCCGGCGCCTGAGGCGCCTAGCGGCCGGGCGGGGGCACCGCCGCCCCCGCCCGCGCCGTGCCCCCTTCAGCGCAAGGAGAGAAACATGCTGCATCGCGCAACAACGCACGCATCGGTGTACGTGGAGGCGCTTGGCCACGAGGTCGACCTGTCGCCGTTCACGGTGCTCGACGACCGTGACAAGGATGACGCCAAGATCCTGAGGGCGCATCCGGAGCTGTTCGCCCCGGAGGAGCCAGAGTCGGCCACCGCCGCCCCCGGTGAACGCCGCAGCACGTCCCGCCGCACCCGCGCCTGATGGGCGACTGGACCGACCGCCTCGTCGAAGTGAACCGGTCGGCGGGCAAGTCGAAGCTGGTCATCGCTCATCTTCACCCCGGCGAGGTCTCGACGGTGTTCGAGGAGTCGCTGGTCAACACCCTGAACTTCGACCTCGCCACCGACCAGCGGCTTTACCGGCCAGGGCAGATGGGTCTTCTGTCGGTCCAAGCCGGCGCCGGGTCCATCGCTAGGGCCCGCAACCAGGCGGTCGCCGGGTTCCTCGACGGGCACCCCGACGCCGACCTGCTGCTGTTCGTGGACTCCGACATGGGATGGGACCCGCAGACGGTGTCCCGTCTCGCCGACCAGATGGACGCCAACGGGTGGCCGATCCTCGGTGGCCTGTGTTTCACCCATTCGCTGGTGGGACGGTTCGAGGGGCACGCACCCGCCGAGGAGATGCACCCCACCCTGTACCTGTGGGACGAGGACGGCAAGGGCTACGAGCCGCAGTTCCACTACCCGCCCGACGCGGTGGTGACCGTGGGCGCTACCGGCGGTGCGTTCCTGATGATCTCCCGCCGGTGCCTCGAGGAGCTGCGTGCCGCCGAGGGTGACGACTGGTTCTCCCCGGTGATGGTGGAAGGCAACCCCCGCCCGTTCGGTGAGGACATGTCGTTCTGCACGAGGGCAAGGGCGCACGGCTTCCCTACTCGTGTCGACACGGGCGCCAAGATCGTTCACCACAAGTCGCAGTGGATCACCGAGGACGAGTACGTGCACTCGCGTCGGCCGGCGTCGTCGGCGGTGACGGTCGTGATTCCCATGAAGGACCGGTTGGAGCTCACGAAGCGGCTGCTCGGTGACCTTCGCGGTCAGGGTGGTTACTCGGAGATCCTGATCATGGACAACGGTTCGACGGAACCGGAGACCCGTGCGTGGTTGGAGTCGCAGCAGATCGCCGACGTGTTCGACGCCACGGGGCTGGGTATCCACGAGATGTGGAACTTCGGTCTGGATGAGGCGTTCCGCCGGCACGGTGGCCTCGCTGACGTGGTGTTGTTGAACAACGATCTTCGTGCCGGGCCCCGGTTCCTGCGCCGTCTGGTGGGGGGGATGCGCTCGACGGAGGCCTCGGTGGTGTCGGGCAACTACGACGGGCGGCCGGGTGTCGGTGTGCAGCCGGTGCGTGGCATCTGCGCTGGTCGGTACGACGGGTCGGGTGGTCTGGCGGGGTTCGCGTTCGCGGTTCGTGCGGAGTGGGCGGGCCGTTACCGGTTCCCGACCGAGTGCGCCTGGTACTTCGGTGACAACGACCTGTGCGCCTCGGTGGAGGAGGCGGGCGGTTGGTACGGGGTGGTGTTGGACGCTCTGGTGGAGCACGTCGATGGCGGGTCGAACACGTTCGGTTCGCCGTTGGGCCCGTCGTTCGAGGCGGACCGTGAGGCGTTTTTCGTGCGGTGGCCGCAGTTGCGGCCGGCCGCGTAGGTCGCACCTCAGCGCAGTTGGTGCCCGAGAGGTCAGGGGGAGGGGCGCTGCCCTCCCCCGGCCATTCCTCAGCGCAAGGAGAACGGGATGAGTTGGACGTTATTGGTCCTCGGCCACGGCCGGTGGGACTACCTGGCCCGGTCGGTGAAGAGCATCGACGACGTGGTGGGCCTGGATTTCTTCTCTCGACGGGTCCTCTCGCTGGACGGCGATTTCACACCGGGTGCGGTGTCGTTGCCGGGTGACTGGGAAGTCGCCTGTACGGGCCGCAGGGCCGGTCTGGTGGCGAACTTGCAACAGGGCTGGGACGCACTCGGCGACGACGAGTGGGTGTTCCACGTCGAAGAGGACTTCCTGATCCGTGAGGCGCCGCTTCTGGCGATGCGTGACGGGTTGCGGGCGAACCCGTCGGTGGCGCAGATGGTGCTGGAACGCCAGCCGGTGAACGCTTCGGAGTGGGCGAACGGTGGCCTGCTGGGTGCCGACAACATCCCGACGTTCGAGCAGTGGGGCAACCCTGACGCCTGGTGGCGTGAGCAACACCACCTGTTCAGCTTCAACCCGTGCGTGTACCACTCGTCGATCGCGACGGTGGCGGGCACGGAGACGCAGGTGACGGAGCGGCTGCGGGCGGACGGCTGGTCGTTCGGGTTCTGGGGCGCGCAGGGTGACGCCCCTCGGTGTGAGCACATCGGGGTGGAGGGCGGCATGGGCTCGACCGGGTGGCTCGCATGAGCCTTGACGCCAACACCGTCGGCGGGTGGGTCGTGAGCACGAACTCGCACGCCCGCTGCGTCCAGGTGAGCCACTGTCGGGTGTCCAAGTTCCTGTACCACTTGTCCCGTTTGCGGTGGTTCGTATGACCGGCTTCATCCTCGGCAACGGTGGCCACGGTCGTGACCTGGCCGACATCGTCAAGGCCGCCGGCGCGGTCCCCGCCATGCACGACGACGACCCCGAGCGAGGCGAACCGGTCCCCGCTGACGTGTCGTACCTGATCGGCGTCGCCGGCCCGCAGACCAGGGCGCAACTGGACCGGCCGGGCAACACCCCCTACTCGGTGCATCACCCCTCGGTGATCGGTCACGCCGCCTGCGGGTTTGGCGCGGTCATCGGCGCCGGGACCGTGATCGGCCCCGAGGTCACAATCGGCAACCACTCGCACGTCGGCGCCGGCTGCACCCTGACCCGCACCACCATCGGTGACCACTGCCAGATCGCCCCCGGTGTCGACATCGCCGGCGACGTGACAATCGGTGACCGGGTGTTCGTTGGTGTCGGCGCCACGATCCGCAACCTCGTCACGATCGGCGACGGGGCCGTCGTCGGAGCCGGTTCGGTCGTCCTCCACGACGTGCCGGCCGGTGCGACCGTGGTTGGCATCCCGGCCAAGGTCATCAAGGCTCGCCGCTGGGTGGGCGAGCACGGCCCCGAGTACATGACCTTGCCCAGTGCCAGCGCTCCACACGATTACCGCGGCGTGGTGGGCACTGACCGCTGCCTCGTGTGCGGCGGCAGACTTCTTGACGCTCCGCACGTAGGGCGGCAGGCATGACCGTCATCGCCGTGACGATGGTCCGTGACGAGGCAGACGTCATCTCCGCCACCATCGCCCAACTGTTCGCCCAAGGCGTCGACCACATCATCGCCGCCGACAACCTCAGCACCGACCAGACCCGCAGCATCCTCGACGGGTACGACCGGGTCACCGTCATCGACGACCCCGTCCTCGCCTACCAGCAGGCAGAGAAGATGACCCGTCTGGCCCGCCAGGCCCACGACATGGGCGCCGACTGGGTGCTCCCGTTCGACGCCGACGAGATCTGGTACGGCATCGACCAGCCCATCGCCCAAGCGCTCGACGGCACCCCCGCCGACGTCATCATGGCCGCAGGGTGGGACCACATCGTCACCACACCCGGCGATCAGCCGTTCTCCCCGTGGCGCCGACCAGCCCCGCAACGACTGTCGAAGGTGGCGTTCCGCGCCACCGCGACCGCCGAGCTCAACATGGGCAACCACGACGTGCGAGGCGTCGGCCCGTACCGCACCGGCGGCGTCCTCGAATACCGGCACTTCCAGTACCGCTCCCTCGCACAGATGACCCGCAAGCTTCGCAACGGCCGGGCCGCCTACGAGGCGTCAACGGTCCATGAGTTGCACGGGACGCACTGGCGGGAGGGTGGCCTGCTCACCGATGACGAGATGGCCGCCAAGTGGGACGACCTGTGCGGCACCGACGGCCTGGTGTTCGACCCGGTCCCGTGGGGCCGGCCATGAACGTCGACATCATCATCCCCACCCTTGACCCCGACAGCGACCTGCTCGCCCAGTGCCTCGCCAACATCGGCGACGGCGCCACCGTCTACGTCGAACACGACAAGGACCGCACCGGGTTCGCCGCCACCTGCAACCGAGGCGCAGCAGCCACCACCGGCGACCTGATCGTGTTCCTCAACGACGACACAGTCCCCCAGCCGGGATGGCTCACCCCGCTCATCGAAGCCGCCAGAGACGACCGCATCACCGGAAGCCTCCTCTACTACCCCGACGGGACGGTGCAGCACTCCGGGGTGTTCCTCCGCCGCAGGGACAACATCCTCGAGGCGTACAACCGGCGCACCCCGGCACCGTCCGCCGACGTCCCCGCCGTCACAGGAGCGTGCCTCGCTGTCACCCGCAGCCGGTGGGTGCAGCTCGGTGGGTTCGACGAGGCGTACACCAACGGGTACGAGGACGTCGACCTGTGCCTCCGCCACCGTGAAGCCGGCGGGCACGTCTGGTACTCCGCCGAGTCCGTCGTCGTGCACCTCGAGTCCAAGTCGCCCGGCAGGTTCGCCCACGCACAACAGAACGTCGCACTGCTCCAGCAGCGGTGGGGCCACCTACCGATCTAGGAGGCGAGATGGCCACCCTCGACGTGCTTTCGGAAGCCGAATCGCTCGCCGCGGTCAACGCCTCCGCGACGACCGCCACGCTCACCAACCTCGTGACCGCCGTGTCCCAGCAGCTCGACAAGCTGTGCGGCCCGGTCGTTGTCCGCACCATCACATCGGAGCTCCACGACGGCGGGCGGCCGACCATCCTGCTCCGCAACCTGCCGGTCTCGTCCATCACCACCGTCACCGAGTACGACGGCACCACCGCCACGACGCTCACCGCCGAGACGAACGCCACGAAGACGACGTCCAACTACCTGCACCTGGGGACTGTAGGGGCGCTCTCGTCCGGTCGGATCGTGCGCCGGTCCAACAACGACGACTACGTGTTCCCTGCGGGGCGCCGCAACGTGGAGGTCACTTACGTGGCCGGTCGCGCGGCGACCACGTCAGCGGTGGACGCGAAGTTCAAGCAGGCCGCGGCGATGATGCTCCGCAACGTGTGGGTCTCGGAGCAGGCGTCGGGGTCCGAGACGTTCGGTGCGTTCACCGATCAGGCCCCGAACCCGCTGCTCGGCCCCGGCCTGCTGAACAAGGTCGCGGCGCTGCTCGACGGTGAGATGCTGCCGGGGGTGGCGCTGCTGTGAGCCGCACTACGCTCGCCAACGCACTCGACGAGATGTTCGGGCTGATCTCCGCGACCGGCGGGCAGACCCCGGTGGCGTCGCTGGTGTCGGCCGGCGTGCAGAAGGTGCTCGACCACGAGCCGGGCGCGGCGGGTGTCCCCAAGCCGTGTTCGGTGACGATGGAACCGGCGGGTATCGACCCGACCGACTGGCTGGTTCGGGTGCGGGTGTACGTCGCCGGCGAGCTGCCCCCGAAGACCGCTCAGGATCTGCTGGTCAACGCGGTGGTAGCAACCGCCGCGGTGTTGAAGACGGGGGTCGGGTACGGCCCGTTGTCGTGGCAGATGGGATGGAACGACGAGATCGCCGCCTACGTCGCTGTGTCTGACGTGGCGGTCGGTCGGGAGGACTTCTAGGTGAGGGTCCTGATGGTCCATCCCGGCCCGTGGTTCTCCGTGGGTGACGTGTACCGGGGGTGGGTGCGGGGCCTGCGTGAGGTCGGCTGCCAGGTGCTCAACTTCAACCTGAACGACCGCCTCGAGTTCTACGACGACATCCATGTGGAGCGCGGCGGTGAGTACGTGAAGCCGCTCGGCACCGAGGAAGCACTTCGCCTTGCGTGCGAGGGGATCAACAACGCCGCCTACAAGTTCTGGCCCGACGTGATCGTCGTGGTCAGCGGGTTCTACGTCCCCCCCGAGTTCTTCGACGTGTGGCGGGACCGCGGTCACCGGACGGTGATGATCCACACGGAGTCTCCCTACGAGGAGACCCGTCAGTTGACGTTGGCGGAACGGGTCGACCTGAACATCTTGAACGACCCGACCAACATCGGCCGCTACCCCGACGGCACCCTGTACATCCCGCACGCCTACGACCCCGCCATCCATCACCCGCCGACGGCGCCGATCACCCGCCCGGTCGACTTCGCTTTCGTCGGCACGGGGTATCCGTCGCGCCAGCAGTTCTTCGAGTCGGTGGACTGGTCGGGCATTGCCCCTGTGTTCGCCGGCAACTGGCAGGACGTGGGCGAGGGGTCGCCGTTGCGGCCGTTCCTGATGCATGACACCACCGACTGTCTTGCGAACGAACAAGCCGCCGACTTGTACCGGCGGTGCCGGGTGTCCGCCAACCTGTATCGGGCGGAGGCGCAGGATGGTTGCGACGCTTCCGGGTGGGCGATGGGTCCCCGTGAGGTCGAGCTGGCTGCGTGCGGGACGTTCTACCTGACCGAGGAGCGCGGCGAGAACCGGGAGGTTCTGCCGATGGTCCCGACGTTCGACGGCCCCGAGGATTTCGGGGACAAGGTTCGGTGGTGGCTCGCCCGCCCCGAGGCCCGCGCTCAGGTCGCGCGGGAAGCGATGGTTGCGGTTGCGGACAGGACGTTCGCCAATCATGCGGCCACGTTGTTGCAGCATTTGACCTGACACACCCTGGGGCCAGCGCACCCCTCCCAACTGACACAGGAGAAGTGCGCTCATGGCACGCATCGCAGGTACCACCGGCCGGCTGTACGTCGGCATCGCTTCGTCCGCTGCTGCGGCGGAGCCCGTGGCCTACATCTCGAAGATGTCACTCGACTTCGCGACCGATGACCTCGAGGTCACGGCGATGGGCGACGTGAACAAGGTCTACGTGTCCGGTATGCCGGACTGCTCGGGGTCGTTCTCGGGGTTCTACGACGACGCGACCGCGCAGACCTACACCGCAGCGCGTGACGGCGCTGCCCGCAACTTCTACTGGTACCCGAAGACGCCGTCGAACGCGGGCCCGTACTGGTTCGGCACCGGCCTGTTCGACTTCTCCATCGAGACGGACATCGGTGGCGCGGTGTCGGTGTCGGGCAACTTCAAGGCCGCTTCGCCGGTCACGAAGGTCGGGACCTGATCCCCGATGGGTGTGTCGACCTCCGCTTACGAGTTGTCAGCGCGGATAGTAAGCGGAGGTCAAGCCATTACCACAGCAGACCGTGTCGGTGTAACGAAGGCGTGCATCGCTGCCAAAGAAGTGATGATCGCTTCCGCGGTCGCTACAGGGATGCCGGCCCCAGGTAGCCGCGGTCTTCGTGGTTTCAACAACGGCAAGGGCACGAAGTGGAATGTTCGGTACACCGTGTTCGGTCATCAGAAAGTGTCGGGAAAAGTGATGTTCACCGGGCCTGTTCACTTGATGAACAACGGCACGATCTCGCACTGGATCGCACCACGCAACTCGGCATGGGGTGGCAGAACGAGCAGGGTCACCGGGAACCTCGTTGGCTCAGGGAAGGGCGCTCACGCCCTCTATTTCCCCGACGGGGAAGTCCGTTGGGGTCCGGTTTTTCACCCCGGCACCCGTGGCAAGAAGTTCTTCGAGCGAGCCGAGCCGATCATCGTCCGGCAGTCGGAGCGGATCATCAAGCAGGAGGTGCGGTCCCACCTGGCCCGCGCCTTCACCTAACAGAAGGCAGCGCACATGGATGAGCAACCCACCCCCACCGACGTGATCGGTGCCGTGAAGGCCGGCGACTACGACGGCCACCTCGTCGAGCTCGTCGAGGCGGTACGGGCACGGTTCCAGAACGGGTCCACGGAGCAGAAGTGGAAGGTGACCTACGACGGCGAAGAGATCCTTCAGGACTCGTTGACGTTGGCGGAAGCTGCCACGGTCGAGAAGCTGGCGTCCACGTCGTGGGCGTACCTGTCGCCGGTGAACAGTGCCCGTGAGTGCCAGTCGGTGATCGCCGCGTTCCTGCACCACCGCAAGGGTGTGCGGTTGGCGGAGGCGGTGTCGCAGGCGGGGGCGCTGAACCTGGAGAACGCCGTGGCGGCGGTGGGGTCGTATGAGGTTCCGCGGGCCC
>JACCDY011241113.1_pt1 | contig 11842 bp, 7 predicted proteins | sample 7446391 | NCBI WGS metagenome assembly JACCDY01 (sample SAMN15323451, study PRJNA562643) | freshwater metagenome | isolation source: river surface water | place: USA:Blue River Watershed | collected 2017-08-18
AAGACCTATCTTAGGTAATATTTTTATTGCATTATTGGTTATATTTCTTTATTCTTTTTATAATATAAAAATCAAAAAAAAGAAAACACCAATCGAGATACAATCGATCCTATATAAAAATTTTTATAGCGCTTTGACTTCAATTGAGAAAGAATTAATTCAAGCTATCTACGAATGTCAAATAAAGCAAGAACAAATTAGTATCAAGACAATCAATAGAATTATAGGGGTCCAACAAAAAGATACCATCACGCAAAATAAAAGTCGTAGTGACTATTTCTTAAGAATCAATCAGAAATTTAAATTGGCCACAAGAGCAAGCGAGTTATTGATCGTAAAACAAAGAGAAGAGACAGATAAAAGAATATACAATTATAATATCAATCCTATTTTTATGGATTCAATGAAGGCATTGATTTTAAACAACCAGTAAGCTACAACCCCTTCTTGCACTTTTGTCTAGCCTTCCAATCACTTCGAAACTTCCGTCTGGATGTACTACCCCAATATCTTCTGTGGCAATAAAAGCACAGCTATGATGATTTGCTAGGTCGATTATATGTAAAACGCCCCTTCCTGTTGTACTCAAAGCTATTGGATCTGATTCATCTGCTACTAATACTTTCATCCAAGGTGGACAAGCATAAATGCCTTCTCTTTTGGAATAAGCTTGACTTAATAATTCTGTCATTCCATATTCTGAATGGATAGTTTGAACACCGAATCCACTTGCTAAATAAGCATGCAGTGCAGCTTTAGTTAATTCTTGCTTTCTGCCTTTCATCCCTCCCGTCTCCATCACTATGGTCTGTTGTAATTTTTGTGGATAGGCCTCCACAAAATCCATTAAGGCAAAACTTACTCCTATTAATATTGTTTTCTGCTGTTCATTTTCCAATTTAGTCAAAGTATGATTCAGCTTTTCAAAATCATACAAGTAAAATCCACTTCTTGCATCTTTACTTTCATGGATTAAATATTGGGTCATATAGACCAAGGAGGAATGTTGTCGCTCTAAATAATTGGGTAATAAACCAAGTATGCAATAGTCTTTTGGTGCCCCATAAAATTGTTGAAAGCATTGGTTAAAACTTTGTTCATACACTTTAAGGTCTTTTACAAAATGTTTACTTACAGTATCCTGCGTCGTGCCACTGCTTTCAAAATAAAAACTAGGAATTTCTGTTCCAGTATAAATAGCATGTGTCTTAAAAAAATCAATCGGCAAGAATGGGATTTGTTCAAAACTTTTTACCATGTCTAAGCCTACTTTCATAGACTGGATCCACTCCCTGTAGACCGCATTATTTGTTGCTTGGTATCGCATGAGTGACAATGCCTTGGGCGAGAAATTGGAGGGCTCCAATCCTTTTAAATCCTTCATATTCCAGCTTTCTCCTTGCATAGTATCTAGGTTTGCTACAAATGTATTAATAAATACAGAATGTAGTATCTTGCAAGGGTTATAATTAAACGAACTATGGCAAAAGCAACAACAAAAAAATCAAGTACGAATAAAGTAAGTAACGCTAAGAAAAAAGATTTACTAGACCCAAAAGCATACCAATTTTTAAAGGAGTATATCAACAATCCTTCACCAGTTGGTTTTGAAAGTAGTGGTCAAAAAATATGGTTAAACTATTTGGCACAATATGTAGATACCACTTTTTCTGATCCTTATGGTACCGCAGTGGGTGTCATCAATCCAGATGCGCCATTTAAAGTGGTGATTGAAGCGCATGCGGATGAGATCAGTTGGTTTGTCAATTATATCAGCGATCAAGGATTGATCTACCTTAAACGTAATGGTGGTGTGGACCATCAAATTGCCCCATCTATGCGTGTGTGGATTCATGGAAAAAAAGGTCCTGTAAAAGCAGTGTTTGGGTGGCCTGCAATCCATACTAGATTGAGCAATCCAGAACAAAAAGAACCACAACCTAAAGTAGAAAATCTAACATTAGATTGCGGAGCAAGATCCAAAAAAGAAGTGGAAGCATTAGGCATTCATATTGGCGCAGTAGTAACCTATGAAGAAGGCTTCGATGAATTAGCACATGACTTTATTATAGGTAGAGCATTTGATAATAGAATTGGAGGATTCATGATTGCAGAAGTTGCAAGAATGCTGAAAGAAAATAAAAAGAAGTTACCATTTGGTTTATATATTGTCAATGCTGTTCAAGAAGAAATTGGATTAAGAGGTGCCGAAATGATTGCTAGAAGAATCAAGCCCAATATAGCCATTGTAACAGACGTGACACATGATACCCATACACCTATGATCAACAAAGCTATCGAGGGTGATATCCAATGTGGTAAAGGCCCATCATTAGCTTACGCACCAGCAATCCACAATAAATTATTAGCGATCGTAGAAGAGACAGCGAAAAATAAAAAAATTCCGGTACAATTTAGAACACTTAGCAGAAGTACAGGAACTGATACAGACAGCTTTGCTTATGCCAATGACGGATGTCCTTCTGTTTTAATTTCAATTCCACTAAGGTATATGCACACCACGGTAGAAATGATTCATAAAAAAGATATCGCAGATACTGTTCAATTAATGTATGAAACCTTATTGCAGTTGAGTCCAAAAACTAATTTGAACTATTTATAATGTCTCAATCCAATCCTATTCATATTGCTATACTAGATCTTTATGATGGCAGTGCTAATGTAGGGATGGATTGTATTATGGATATACTAGATGATTGGAGTAAAAAGCAATCTATCACAATCATCACAACCGTATTTGATGTTCGAGTTAAGCAAGCATTACCAGACGATACTTATGATTTGTACCTGTCATCCGGTGGTCCTGGCTCTCCTATTGATACGCATACTCAACCATGGGATTTGGCTTATTGCAATTGGTTAGACCAAATGTTTGCGAAAAAAAAACCTGTCCTTTTAATATGCCATAGTTTTCAAATAGCTTGTAGACATTTTGATATTGGAAAAGTGGGTTTAAGAAAATCAAAACAGCTTGGTATTCTTCCTATCCATCCAACTGCCGATCACGCTATTTTTGAAGCATTACCTGATCCATTTTTTGCTTTGGAGAGTCGTATGTACCAGATTACTGAACCGAATGACAAAAAAATTGAATCCATGGGGGCTACCATCATTGCCTTAGAAAAAATTAGGCCACAACTTCCCTATGAAAGGGCGCTCATGGCAGTTGCATTTAGTGATAAAATGATTGGTGTTCAATTTCATCCAGAAGCAACCAAAGAAAGACTTTCTACTTACTTTAATACAGAAGCCATTAAGACTGCAGTCGTTGAAGACTTCAGTGAAGAAAAATGGGATCAAATTATCCAATCCTTAGAAGAAGATTCAAAAATCAAACATACTTGTAGCAGGTTTATTCCTAACTTTTTGAACCAAATGTTGCATGTATGATTTCAGCAATTAGAGCAGCATTCAACGAGCAATTTACAGAAGCTAAGTATCTAGCATACCTTGCTATTTTGAATGAACCATTTAAAAATCCTATTCCATTTAGAATTGCAGAAACCCCTGTTTTTATAGATCGATTTTTCAAAGCGCAATTAATGGATGCTGGAGATTACATCTGTGAATTCATTACAAAACCTTCCTTCCCATTCAAGACGACCAATTCCATACCTAAAGGATTGCATATCCCAAATGAAGCAAGTTTACCTGAATGTATTGTGATTGACTTTGCGATTGCTGAAGGACAAGACGAAAAAATAATACCTCAATTAATTGAATTGCAGGGGTTCCCTTCTTTATTCGCTTTTGAATTATTACAAGCACAAGCTTTAGAAAAAGTGTATCATTTACCTAAAAACTTTTCTCCATTTTTAAACGGTTATAACCAATCAAGTTACCTAGATTTTTTTAGGTCAATGGTACTTGGAGATCAGGCAAAGCATACCATTTTATTAGAGATCAAACCTTTTGAACAAAAGACAAGGCATGACCTGTTGCTGACAGAAGCATGGTTGAATGTGCCAATTGTTTGTCTTTCAGAAATTTACTTAAAAGATAAAAGTCTTTTCTATCAAAAAGATGGTGTTGAAATTAAAATTGAACGTATCTATAATCGTGTGGTGTATGATGAATTGATGCAACAAGCACCAATTCTTATACAACAATTCAAATTACTAGAACAAGCAGAGCATATAGATTGGGTCAATCATCCAAATCACTTTTTTAGGATAAGTAAATTTATATTACCTCTACTAAATCATCTATTTATTCCAGAAGCCCATCTATTAGTAGATTGGAAAAATAATCAACTAGTGACTTCATTGAATTTAGATGAATATATATGTAAACCTTTATTCTCTTTTGGAGGTCAAGGTGTAATGCTAAATCCAACCATTGATTCTATTAATGCAATCAATGATCCAGCAAATTGGATTCTACAAAAGAAAGTAAATTATGCCGCTGTGATTCAAACCCCATCTGGTCCTTCAAAAGCAGAAATAAGATTGTTTTATTTCTGGGATAAACAATTAGGTCGTTATGTGGCTACCAATAACTTAACAAGAATTAGCAAAGGCCCTATGATTGGGGTGAGCTATAATAATACTGCTACCTGGATAGGTGGCAGTATTAGCTATTTTGAACAGTAAATTAGTTGAACAATAAGTTTATATTCTTTTCAATACAACTACTTATTCAGACTTATTCATCAATTTGCCCAATAAGCTGTAGGCATTTTTGACCACAATTTGTTTCCCTATCCATGCATTCACATCTGCATTACTTACAGTCACAAATGCTGCATTGGATTGATTTACTTGAATCTTGATAGCCTCAAACACATTTGTTGCAGTTTGTATAAAAATATAATCTTTGCCTTGAAATCTTTGCACCGATTCAATTGGTATTAATACAGCATCATTGGTTTCAACAACCATATCTGCTGTTAAAAACATCCCTGGTAATACATTTGCTGGTATTTTATCAAAATGACAATGCAATAGCGCTGTTTTATCTTCATTAATATTATGCGCAACCGCAAGAATAGTAACAGGGTATTTTTTGGCAGGATCCTGTGTTAAAGTCACTGTTCCTTTCATGCCTACCTTAAAATTTGCAATATCTTTTTCATAAATAGTGATAGCAGCATGGATGTCATTTGGATTGATGATTTCTAATAAGATATCCGAAGGAGTAATATACTTACCTCTATTAATATTGACTTTACTAATATAACCAGCGATAGGTGCCACTAATTGAACCAAACTTGACATTTTTTCGGTCGTTAAGTTTTCTGGTTGTATGTTAATGAGCTTTAATTGTTCAGAAAGGGCTTTTAATTGAATTGCATTGGTATTATAATCTGATTGTATTTGTTGGAAAGATTTTTTACTCACTGCCTCTTGCGATAACAATGCCTTTTGACGATCCAAATCTTGTTGCAAGTAGTTTAGCTTCGCCTTAGTCGATAAAAAATTTTCTTGTAACTGAACATAAGCTGGATCTTTCACCGTAGCCAATACCTGTCCTTTTTTTACAAATGTGCCAGGTATTAAATTAATGTCTTGGATATACCCACCCATTGGGATGCTAACAGATGCGATCCCTGTTGGGGGCACATCTATGACACCATTTAGATGCGTCATCCCTTTCATTTTTCCTTGCTGAATAGGTGCAATAACTAATTGAGCAAGACTTGCTTGTTCTTTGGTTAATTGAACCATATTAGATGCAATATCAGCGGCTGAGTCTTGCTTAGTCGAGGTTGAGTTTGGATTGGTGCCACAACTACTTAAAATAATTGTGGTCAATAAGATGGTATAAATTGTTTTCATGGTAGTCTATTTGATATATTATTTTGACAACAAATAATACAATGTGGATTGATTTAAATTAAATAATTCTAGTGACTCTAAAGCTTGCATTTGTATTTGTTGCACTTGACTCATTGCATTAGACCATTCAATATAACTTATTTGCCCTTCTTTAAAAGACAGATTTGCCATATTGGCCATCTTGGTGGCATTCGGAATAAGTCCTTTTTGAATATGCTGGTATAATTCCATTGTTTGTTGATAATTGGACCATGCTTTTTGAATTTGCATATTTAAGTCGAATATTGCTTTTTCTTTTTCATGCTCCATGACTGTCTCATTCGCTTGACTTGCTTTCACTTTTTGTTTTAATCCTGCTCTAAATAATGGGACATTTAGGCCAAGGTTCACTGAATTGTACCTGTTTTGATCATTTGGATTCATTCTAAAACTTTGGTTGGTATAACCAACAGTAACCTGAGGTAATATTTTTGATTTAGCAACGTTTGTCTCTGCGATTGCTGATTGTAATTTTTGCTTCCAGAACAAATTCATTGGATGGCCAGCATCAACTACAGTATCTAATAACTTAGGTTCAAATTGTAAACCTTCTGCTGGCATGAGTAAGGATGGATCTTGTAATAAAATGGCAAACTGCTTTTGTAATCCAAGTTGCTCGTTTTGATTTTGTATCATTAACTGTTTGTGCAGACTTACCCAGTTCTGCATATTCAATTGTTCCAATCCATTGTCTTGTCCCGCTTTAAATCTTGCATCCACTGCAGCCAATTGTTTAGCGTAGATTGAATCGAGCTGACCTAATAAGAATCCCTTAGCAACTTGAAATTGTAATTGTATATATAATTGTTCAATAGCATGTTTGATTATATTTTCATCTAAAACTGCTTGATATTTATAATTTTGACTGATTGAAAGATTTAAGTTTTTTTGTGCTTGATAGACTTTTGGTAAATCAAATACCTGCTCAACTGCATATTTAGAATCATTTAAACTACTATTGACATTTCCGATTTCACCTCTAAAGGCCAATTTTGCTGGATCAAAACTAGATTTTGATAAAGTCTGATAATAAGTGATTTGTGCTTCGGTTGTTTTTAAAGTCGGAGAAACCAACAATGCCTGCTCAATCACTTTTGCTAATGGTTTTTTAACGGTTACTTGCTGTGCTTGTAAAGTAGTTGCATTCAAACCAATAATGCAAAAAAGAATGACAATTGCAGTTTGACCTAAACGTTTTTTCTCAAATAATTGATAAAAAATAGGTAAAACAAATAAGGTTAAAAGCGTTGCAGATAATAAACCGCCAATCACCACTGTGGCTAAAGGCTTTTGCACTTCGGCTCCAGCTCCACTGCTTAATGCCATAGGGATAAAGCCCAAAGAAGCTACAGCTGCTGTAATTAAAATAGGTCTTAATCTTGTCTTAGTGGCTGTGACAATAATATCTGAAATTGTTCTATTGGGTTCCATCGCTAATTTGTTCATTTCTGTTAATAATACAATCCCATTCAACACAGCTACACCAAATAATGCAATAAATCCAACACCAGCTGAGATACTAAATGGCATCCCTCTTAACCATAATGCAAGCACACCTCCTATTGCAGAGAAAGGAATGGCTGAAAAAATCAATAAACAATGCTTTAAATTATTGAAAGCAAAAAACAACATTACTAAAATCAACAATAAAGCACCTGGCACAGCAATTTTTAAACGACTTATTGCATGTTCTAAGTTTTCAAATTGCCCACCATAAACAACATAATATCCTGGAGGAAATTGAATAGATTTTTTGACTTTTTCTTGTACCTCAGTTACTACTGTCTTCACATCTTTTCCTCTTACATTGAATCCTACAACAATTCTTCTTGCTGCGTCCTCTCTTTGTATTTGATACGGCCCCTCTTCCATCTTGACTTCCGCAAGTTCATACAATGGAACCTGTTTGCCATTCCCAACTGTTACCATTAAATTTTTGATTTGTTGCCAATCCTTCTTTTGAATATTATTTAGCCTAACAACCAAATCAAATCGTCTATCTCCTTCAAATACTTTACCCGCGATGCCTCCTGCATAAGCAGATTGAATCACTTGATTGACTTCTTTGATATTTGCACCATACCTTGCAATGGCTGTTCTATTAAAATGTACAACAACTTGTGAAATGCCCGTAACCGTTTCGGTATATACATCTTTTGCACCTTCTACTTGATTGATCATATTACCCATCAACGCTGCATACTTTGATAAACTATCTAAATTCTCACCAAAAATTTTACAAGAAACATCCTGTCTTGATCCTGTCATCAATTCATTGAATCGCATTTGAACTGGATATTGAAAACCAGAACTAAGACCTGGCACTTGTGACATCACTTTGCCCATCGTATCTGCTAATTCATCAAATGTGCCTGCAGACACCCACTCTTTTTTATCCTTTAAAATAATCATCAAATCAGACGCGTCCATTGTCATTGGATCTGTTGGTATTTCTCCAGCACCAATTTTTGTCACAATTTTTTCGATCTCAGGGAAACGGTCAATTAATAATTTAGATGCTTTTTGTGTTGCATCTAATGTAGTATTAATTGAACCTCCGCTCAAAACCCTTGTTTCTACTGCAAAATCGCCTTCTTCTAATTTAGGAATAAACTCTCCCCCTAATGTGGTCAATAAAATGATTGCCCCAATAAACAAAGCAATCGTTAACCCAACAATTTGCTTTGGTAGCTTCAATGCTTTCATCAATAATGGCTCATAGAATGCTTCTATCTTTTGGATGAACTTGTCGGTCATTGTTTCTTTTTGCACTCTATTTCTATTCAATACCCATGCACTCATCATGGGCACATAGGTAATGGATAAAATAAATGCGCCAATTAATGCAAATGAAACTGTTTGTGCCATTGGTTTAAACATCTTTCCTTCAATACCTGTTAAGGATAAGATAGGGAGATACACAATTAATATAATAATTTGACCAAATGCAGCAGCGCCCATCATCTTATTTGATACCTGTCCCACAATTGAATTCATTTCAGTTTTATCCAATTGATTGTGCTGTCCTTTTTTTGAACTATGGTACAATTGGTGCAATACTGCTTCTACTATAATGACTGCCCCGTCTACAAGCAAGCCAAAATCCAATGCACCTAAACTCATCAAATTTCCACTCACACCAAAAAGATGCATCAATATAAATGCAAATAACATAGCTAGTGGTATGACAGATGCCACGACCAATCCAGCTCTTAAATTACCTAAAAATAAAATCAATATAAAAATCACGATCAATGCCCCTTCCAATAAATTTTTTGAGACGGTACCAATGGCGTTATCAACCATTTTTGTTCGGTCTAAAAAAGGCTCTATGACAACTCCTTCTGGCATGGTCTCTTGAATGGTGGCTATTTTAGTTTTAATGTCCGCAATCACTTGCTTACTATTTTCTCCCTTCAACATCATAACTACTGCACCGGCAACTTCACCATCTGCATTGAAAGTAGTAGCTCCAAATTTTGTTGCTTCTCCAAGTCTAATTTCTGCAATATCTCTAATTAAAAGGGGTATCCCGTTTGATAAAGTCTTAACAGGGATGCTTCCAATCTGATCCAAACTATCCACCATCCCTTCTGTCCTTATAAATAAAACATTGGGTCCATGTTCAATATAAGCGCCCCCAGCATTTTGATTGTTATCGTTTAAAGCAGTATAAATATCATTCACTGATAAATCATATTGCTTTAATAATTCTGGATTCACGCTTACTTCAAATTGTTTTACTGCGCCACCAAAACTACTCACATCAGCCACCCCAGGGGTTCCTAATAACTGCTTACGAACAATCCAATCTTGCATCGTTCTTAATTCCATCAAACTATACTTCCCTTCATACCCCTTTTTGGTTCTTAAAACATATTGATAAATTTCCCCTAATCCTGTAGTTAAAGGACCAAGTTCTGGGATGCCCATGCCCTCGGGCATTTGAGACTTAACGGTAATTAATCTTTCAGAAACCTGTTGTCTTGCCCAGTAAATATCCATATCATCCTTGAACACCAAGGTAACTAAACTCAATCCAAATCGAGAAAAACTCCTTTGCTCAATCATTCCAGGAATATTCCTCGTAGCCTGTTCAATTGGCACGGTGATCAATCGTTCTACATCCGGCGCACCTGCACTTGGAACAGAGGTAATAATCAATACCTGATTATTGGTAATATCCGGAACGGCATCAATAGGTAATTTAGAAATGGAATAAATTCCTCCTAATATCAACGCAAAAACTCCTAAAAGAATAACTAGTTTATTCTTAATTGAGAACTGTATAATTCTTGATAGCATAATTTAATTTCTTACTCAACAAAACGAATGAATTTTAATCTTTTAAAGTTAAACATTAATTATGATGTTTTCTTATAGGTAAAGCATTAAAAAATAGACAATCCAAGCTTATGAGTAGGCTATTATTTGTCATTTTGTTGGTTTTTTTAGTGAAACAAATGGTGCATTCATCGATCCGAAAAATCCAATTATAGTGATCGACTATTCATATACCAAACTTTGTACACTAAATCCTGCATCTGTTACTGCTGATTTGATTTGATCTATCTCTACTTTTTTACCAGACTTAAAAGCTAGAATATACATTGACTTTTCAATATCAACTTTCACATCTTCTACAAAGTCTAATTTAGATAAAGCTTTAAAAATTGCTTTAGAACACATAGAACAAGTTAAACCAGAAGCCACAAGGGTTACCTTCTTGATTTCTGCAACTGGAGCTGACGAACGGTCATATTTACAACATTCATGCAATGCATCATAAGATGCTTTTGTTGCTGTTTTATGCTCAGTATCATACCCAATAGCAGCAATCGCAGTTTCGATTTTGTCTAGATTAGTTTTGCCATCGAAGATCAATGTCAATAGCTTCGCATCCATATCCCAATTTGCAGTGGTTGCACCTGCTGTTTTTGCAGCTTTCTCGATACTTGATTTACACATACCACAATTACCTGAAACTTTTAATTTAGTTGCAGTTTGAGCATTTGCAGAGAAAACAATGGCCATTATAAAGCCAGAAAATAGAATAATTTTTTTCATATAATTAATTTGATTTTTAAATACTAGAAACGGAAATAGAATGAAGACAGCAATGAAATATTGCCGACTCCTTCATCATATATAGGTAAAAATCAAATTAAATAAAGACAATCTAGTGCATAGATTGGCGGACCAGTAAATAACAGTCCCTTCTTGGAATTCGCTCGAGTGATAATATGCTTTACAACTACAGTAGGAACTGTGTATGTAAAACTAAAAATAGGAATAGTTGTTGTAGGCAAGCTCTTTTTGATTGCTTGAAACTCAGTTAATTGATGCAGATCTTGCTTTTTTACAAAACTTATTTTTTCTGCACAACATGTATCTTTTTTAGATGACTTGTTTTTTGATGCCTTACCACAAATACATCTTTGAACTTTTCCAGCACAAATATGCGCTTTTACAGTTGCTCCAATACTTGAAAAACTGTAAACAAATAAGAGTAGGATAGTCAGAAATTGCTTCACTATACAAAGGTAGTACTAATTGATAAAATTCCACCAAATTCCAACCCTTAACCAAGTCCCTGTACCTAGATAATTGGGCGCAGTAAATTGGTAACGTGTACCTAATTGATTACTAGTAGCTAACAAGGTATTCAATTGCTCCATGCGTATGAATCCTTTGAATCTTTTAATCCTGAAATTTAAAAATGCATTGGCAATAGGCCTATTATTGGTCGTAAATTGATCTTGCAGGTAGAACTGTCCTGTGAGTGGCATATATGCGTCGGGTTGGAAAGCGCTATGATAAATCAATTCTAAGCCAGTAGATAAGAATAAGTTTTTAAAGAAATTGCCCTCAAATGCAAGGCGCTGTCTGGTGAAAATAACAGGCAAATGCAATGGCGCGTTGGGATCTACTAACTGCAGGCTTAGCTCATTGTACCAATTCCAATGAGTACTTAATTTTAATTGATTGGATACCGTACCCTTAAT
>JACCDY010326563.1_pt1 | contig 11839 bp, 24 predicted proteins | sample 7446391 | NCBI WGS metagenome assembly JACCDY01 (sample SAMN15323451, study PRJNA562643) | freshwater metagenome | isolation source: river surface water | place: USA:Blue River Watershed | collected 2017-08-18
GAGATTATAAATGACAAGAACGTTCCAGCAGATATTATTTACACCACAAACAGAATGGGTAGTGCCAGAAGAACTAAAAGATCTTCGCGGTCATAAAGAAATAGCAGTGGATTTAGAGACCTGCGATCCGGACTTAACGGAACTTGGATCGGGGAACGTGGTTGGTCGTGGACGAATCGTTGGTATTTCAGTAGCAGTAGAAGGTTGGTCAGCTTATTATCCAATAGCTCATGAAGGTGGTGGTAACATGGATAAGAAATTAGTTTTAAATTGGTTACAAGATTTATTTAAACAAGATTCTACATTTATATTTCATAATGCGATGTATGATATCTGTTGGTTAAAATCATCAGGTATAATTCCTCCAACTAAAGTTGTAGATACAATGATTGCTGCATCATTAGTAAATGAAAATAGATGGAGTTTTAGATTAAATGATTTAGCTAGAGAGTATGCAGGCATAGGTAAAGATGAAGCAGTATTACAAGCAGCTGCAAGAGAATATGGAATTGATGCTAAAAAAGATATGTGGAAACTTCCATCTATGTTTGTTGGTCAGTATGCAGAAAGAGATGCTGAATCAACTTTAAAACTTTGGCATAGAATGAAAGTTGAATTATCTGATCAAGATCTTTGGACAATATTTGATACAGAAACAAGATTATTTCCATGTCTTGTGGATATGAGATTCAAAGGTGTAAGAGTTGATGTTGAAAAAGCAGATAAAATTAAGAAACAATTGATGGATAAAGAAAATAAAATAATCAATAAAATCAAAGACTTAACTGGTGTTTCTGTAGAATTATGGGCAGCAGCTTCTATTGCAAAAGTATTTGATGCTTTAAAATTACCTTACGATAGAACAGAAAAAACTAATGCTCCAAGTTTTACAAAAAACTTTTTATCAAATCATCCTAATGAAATTGCACAAGGAATTTCTTATGCAAGAGAAATAAATAAAGCACACACAACTTTTATAGATACGATTGTAAAACATTCTCACAAAGGAAGAATACATGCAGATATAAATCAAATTAGATCTGATGATGGTGGAACTGTTACAGGAAGATTCTCAATGTCTAATCCTAACTTACAACAGATACCGGTAAGACATAAAGAACTTGGTCCTTTGATTAGATCTTTATTTATTCCAGAAGAAAATCATAAGTGGGGAGTGTTTGACTATTCACAACAAGAACCTAGAATTTTAATTCATTATGCTAAACTACAAAGATTGGATGGTATAAATGAAATTGCACAAGCTTATGAATCAGGTGAAGCTGATTTCCACAGTGCTGTTGCAAAGATGGCAGGCATTGAAAGATCACAAGCTAAAACAATTAATCTTGGTTTAATGTATGGTATGGGTAAAAATAAATTAATGGCTGAATTAGGTTTAATGAAAGAAGCAGCAGAAAAATTGATTGCACAGTATCATGCTAAAGCACCATTTATTAAACAATTAATGCAAGCAGTATCAAGAAGAGCAGATGAATCTGGAAGAATAAGAACTTTAGGTGGAAGAGTTTGTCACTTTGATCTTTGGGAACCAACTACGTTTGGTACTGGATTTCCAAAACCTCATGCTGAAGCAATAAAAGAATATGGTCCTGGAATTAAAAGAGCTGGAACATACAAAGCATTAAATAGATTAATACAAGGATCAGCAGCTGATATGACAAAACTATCAATCATAGCTTTAAGTGAAGCAGGAATTGTACCTCATATACAAATACATGATGAATTAGATATATCTGTTGAACACAGTGAACATGCAAAACAAATTGTAGAAATTATGGAATCCTCAATTAAATTAGAAATACCGAATAAAGTTGACTATGAATTTGGGGATAACTGGGGTGCTATTAAATAGTATTAAATGTCTTATTTAAATGCTAACATCCCGCCAATCTACTGTAAAATAAGGAGAGAATATTTATATGACTTACGAAAACATAAAGGAGAAACTGAAGACTGTGTGGTATTTGGTTTGGGGAGTATTAGCGGCCGTGCACCGTTGTTTCACTGTTTACTTACAAATGGTGCAATCTATTGGAGACTTCCTATCTCTGCTTTTGTTCAAAGAGGAAGCGGCAGTACTTTGCATAGCGGAGAGGTTGAACATCAAGATCTCGAAGATCTTCAGCTATGGAATTCATTTAGTTATTATCCTAGTGTTACTGTTTTTGATTTTTTAAGTGGTCAACGCTGTAAATATTTAGGAAAAAATAAAAAGTTTTATCATGGTGAATATTTATTTACGATTGATTGGGCACATCCAGAATCTAATATTGTGGATACTGAACATTCCGAAATACCTGATCAACATAAGTGTGGTCACGTTTTGGCTCTTGATAACGGTAATTATGCAATTCAGCCTAATAATCGTATTTTGTGGAGTATCCCTAGCTTTACTACTTCTACACATTGGCCAGACTATAAAGTCCAGACTACGTATTGGAATGTAGAAAATAAAAACTGGAAGACAGATGATTCAGATGATATGTTCTATGAAATAAATGCCAAAAAAGATAAAAAAAATTAAAAGAGCTTTAAAATTAGATGCTAGAATAGAGCATGGTGTATGTCCTTATTGTAATTTATTATCACCTTTGTTGTTTTTATATAAAGATTTTTATAGGTGTTCTTTGTGTGGAGAAGAAGTAGAACAATATATTAATGGTGTTATTAAATATATACCAATTACAAGTAGTAAAAGATTAGGTTTAATGACAGAAATAAACGAAGTTAAATAATGGCACGTAAAGTTCAATCAGGTTCAGGTACATTCATTAAACACACTAATAAGAAAAGACCAGGTCGACATTCTAAAAGTCCTAACAAACGTAACGATAGAAAAGAATATAGAGGTCAGGGAAGAAGATAATGAATGCCCGCCCTAGTTGTACTAGGACGAGCAAACAAAAGGTGTGAGAAGAGATGTCCACAATACACCAAAAATAAAATTAATGCAACACTTGACTTTATAATATATCTTCCCATATAGTTTATAGAAAGTAAAAATAACAAAAAGGAGAAGAAAAATGGCTGATACAGCTAAATATAAGTCACTTTCTGTTGCAATAGCAACTTGGAAAGAACTTGGAATACAGGCAGAAAGAACAAATAGAACTAGATCTAAAATGGTAGATAAACTTTTAAAGTTCTATAAAGAAAACAGAGGAGAAAGAACAAATGGAAGACAGAACTCATAAAATCATTTGTCACGATTGTGGTAGTAATGGATACCGTAAAGATTGTTATGGTGAAGTGTATCAATGTAAAAACTGTAAGTCACAAGGTGAAATAACATTTACAGAAGAAGAAATGTTAGAAAACATTGATGATGCAGGAGCCATAGTATGAAAAGAAAAATATCTGGATACTATGGTTATTGGTGTCCTATTAAAAAGAAACGTGTGTTTAAAACTTTGTATGTAAAAGAATGAGTCAAACAATTGTAAATATAGTCTACGCTGAAATTACAGCTATTGTTGTAATGTGCATCGTAGTTTATTTATTATACCTTAATAAAAAATGAAACGTGGACCGAATGATTTAGATGAGATTATCTATCGTCTAACAAAAGAAAATAGAAAGTTAAAAAGTAAATTAAAATTTTTATCTTCTAAAAAATTGGTTGATAAAATTTTAAGGTGTAAAGAAAGTATGTAATGAAACGAAGTAAAAAAGATCTAGAGCTTGAGTTTATTTATAACGAACTGTTTGATAAAATGGTTGAACTTGTGTTGCGTTATAATGAACCACAGATTGTGGCTTCTACTATGATGGCACAGGCAATGCGATTATATAAAACTGTATTTAAACATGATGGTGAATTTAAAGAAGCAATGGAAACTATCATGAAACAATCTAAAGATATAAAACCTTTTAATCATCAAACATTACATTAATGTCTCAATTAGTTTTATTTCCAGAAGAAATTATTTATAATGATTTTGAATCATTCGATATATCAAATATACCTGATAATGATTTCTGGAGAAAAAATTCTAAAAAATTTAGTGATTTACCTAAAGATACTTATTATATTTTTAAAACAGGTGGAATAAATCCTTACATGGAAGATAGAGGACCTATATTTCCATTTATACAAAATAAAAAGACTGGAAATATTATTAAAGTTAATTCATTAACAACTGATTTATATGTACGTTGTAATATTTTAAACTACGGTATTAGAATACATAGAATAGCAGCACAAGCTTTCATACCAAATCCAAGGAATTGTATAGATGTAGATCATATTGATGGAAACATTTTAAATTATTGTTTAGATAATTTGAGATGGGTATCAAGATCTGAAAACATGAAAAAAATTAATAGAAATGATGTTAAGTATCAAGAAAGACAAAATAAATTAAAAAAGAAAGGAGATGTTTATTATTAATGAAACACAATCCTAAATTTGTATATCCTAAATCAACACGATCTTCTGTAGACGGTCATAGACACTATGATCTAGGTCAAGCTAAACTTCCATCGGTTACTACAATACTGTCCGCAACACAGCCACCGGAGAAAATGAAAGCACTTGCCGCGTGGAAGTTAAGAGTGGGCGAGGATGAAGCAGCGCGGATCGTGGATAATTCTGCAACGCGTGGAACGGCTATGCACAAAATAATAGAAAGCTATTTAACAGGTCAATATCATTTAGATTTAACAGATGTGGGCCGTAATGCTCATAACATGGCACAAACAATCATAGACAAAGGATTAAAGAACAAAATCAATGAATTTTATGGCATGGAAGCTACCTTATATTATCCAGATTTATATGCTGGAGCTACAGATTTAATAGCTCAACATATTGGATGTGACAGTATTATTGATTTTAAACAAACCAATAAACCTAAAAAAAGAGAATGGATTGAAGATTACTTTGTGCAAGTTGCAGCTTATGCAATGGCGCATGATCATGTTTATGGAACTAAAATTGATAAATGTATTATCATGATGTGTGATCCTAATAATGTTTATCAAGAGTTTGTGATTCGTGGATATGAAATTAGAAATTACAAATACAGATTTTTACGAAGACTTGATCAATACTATAATCAAAAAAAATAATGCCCCATAAAGATCCTATAAAAAGAAAAGAATATACTAAAAAATATTACCAAAGTAATAAAGAAAGACACGCAGAAAAAATAAAACTTTGGAGAGAAAAAAATAAAAAGAGGAGTAATGAAATTAATAATAAATCATATTACAAAAATAAAGAAAAAGTAATAAAAAGAAATGTAGAATATGAAAGAAAAAAACTTAAAACAGATATGAATTTAGTATTAAGAAAAAGATTAAGATCTAGACTACAAGGAGCATTAAAAGGTATTACTAAATCTAAAAGCACTATGGAACTACTTGGTATACCTCATATAGATTTTTTTAAAACATGGATAGCATGTAAGTTTAAGGAAGGAATGACTTGGGAAAACAGGCATTTATGGCATATTGACCATATAATACCTTGCTCATCTTTCGACTTGACAAAACCTGAAGAACAGGCAAAATGCTTTCACTATACAAACTTACAGCCCTTATGGGCCAGCGAAAATCTGTCAAAAGGAAACAGAATAAGCTAAAATCAACTTACATTGCAGGAGGACTACGTGAATAATTTAAAACATTATGTACTGTATCTGATAACAATACTGATCTGGTTGTTTATTATATTGTTTGTAGTATTTTCAGAACCCGCCTTTGGCTATAAGAACAACAGAGAATTCATAGAATCGGTCAATAAATGCGCCGATTATCTTGATAAAAGATATAAAAAAGAAGAAAGAATACCAAGAAAACTATTACTTACACAAGCGGCTTTAGAATCTAATTATGGTCGTAGTCGTTATGCTCTAGAGGGAAACAACTTAATGGGTATATATCAGTTTAAAAACCTACATACCGGTATGACCCCTAGCCAGAACCCAAATGCGAAGTTTAGAGTGGCTAAATTTAAGTCTAAATGCCATTCTATTGAATATTATGTAAATCTATTAAATACGAAAGACTCATACAAATCATTTAGAAATGAACGTGAATTACAGTCTAAACTGCGAATTAATGACGTAAATCGCTATTTTAATCTATTATATAACTATTCTACTAATCCTGAATATCCACAATTGTTGAAAAGAACTTATAAAGAAATAACTGATATGGGTTTTTAATGTGGGGTTTTTAGGCCCCACACCGTTTGTTTACTCGTCTTCGTCTTCGTCTTCGATATCATCGTCTAGGTCTTCGTCTTCATTACATTGACACTGGTTATCCTCAAGCTCTATAACTTTATCTCTTAAAGTGTCTAGATCTTCTTGGATTCTATCCATGATATCTTCTATTGATTGTTTCTTTTTAGCCATGCTGAATTACCCCCTATCCGCGATTCGCTAATATCAGATCATTGTGGCATGACAAGGGGAAAATGGTGCGTGGAACGCGGATCGTTGATTTATATAGCTTTTTTATATTTTCGCCACCATATAAGAAAAGTTTTAGGGGTAGTGAAAAAAAAATAATTCAAAAAAAAATACCGTGGCGGCGTGGCGTCGTGGCGTTTTGTTGTATACCAACGGTTCTAGCTGTTTTTGAAAAAAGACGCCGTGGCGAATCGTTGGTATTGGCTAGTGTTCGCTTGGCGTTCTCATCATTTTACGCCATTTCCACTTATTCCGCTACGCGACCCCCTTTTTCAAATTTAATTTGCAATATAGGGGTAAAAATTTTACTTATGTAGAATGAGCATTAATAAATATCCTAGAGTTAGAGTTCATTGGATTGATATACTAGGTGACACAGGCTGGGCGGATGAAGATGAATTCCAGGAAATGAAATGCAGTACTTGTGTAAGTGAAGGACATCTATTCCATAAAGATGAAAATTCTGTTATGACTTTTGCATCATATGAAATTGAAGATGGAGAAATTATAAGTTATGGCGACAGAAATATCTATCCTATTGGAGTTATTAGAAAAATCGAGTATCTCTAGTTGTATCTATAGAACAACTTACGGTTGTTTGCTTTTATCTTCTTGCAAGTGTTCTTCTATTTGATTTTCATTAACAACATTAAAATCAGCTTCAACAAGTAAACCTTTGTTGTCTTCTAAAATTTGTTTCATCTTTGCTTCTAATTCAGCAGGAGTTAAACTATCTAATGAACCATATTTAATAATCTTTTGATCTATATATAAACCAGCTGCTTTACCTCTAGCTACTTCTGCATTAATTGCTGCACTCCATGCGCCTTTGTTTTTAGATTCATCTCTTAATCTTGCAAGTTCTGTAATATGATTTTCAAAAGTAACTTCGTATTTCTTTTGCACTTCTTCTCGTAGTTCTCCAATGTATTTTGCTACCAATGGATATTTATTTGGATTACGTAATTCTGCTGCTGTAGTTCTTGCTCTCTCCGGCTCATAGCCAGCTTGTCTTGCAGCTTCTGTTCCTGTCATTCTACCTTCATTGTAGACAAGAAGTTCTGCAAACTTCATTTGTTTTTCTGTTAATTGTTTTGGTAAACCCATGACTTGACTTATAACGTATCTTTTAGTATAGGTCAATTGGGGTCGGCTTACGAGAAGATGAATGATTATGCCTTCGGATACTGGGCCCCATAAAAATTATGGTTGATGGGAAGTTATTAGCAAAGATTGTAGATTATTTCATGAAGAGTGAAATAGCAAAGAACGCACGCGTGCAAGTTCAAATGCCAAACGGCGAGTTAAGAGATATTGCAACAATAAAATTAATGGAAAATAAATTAGTTGGTTTGTATGAAACCCACAGAATTGTTTTAGTTACTGAACCTGTTGGACATAAAATGCCTAGAGTTATTAGATCAACAGATCTAACATAGAACCATACCAGCTACGGTGAAACCAGAAACAAAATTTTGGCACGAAGTTAAAAAAAATTTACCTGACATAGACTTCACAAGACTAGAATCTTGGGCGTCTTTTGGCGTTCCAGATCTATTATGTTACCACGATTCTTGTGCTTTTTTTATGATTGAGTTGAAAGTTGCAAAAGGGAACAAAGTCCACTTATCAGCGCACCAAAAACTGTTCCATATGACTCATCCAAAGCGATCTTTTATCCTAGTAAAAGCAGACGCTCCTCGATCCGTGAAACTTTATGAAAGCTCCGCGGTCACCGAATCGGGGCTCTCGCTTGTGCGCTCGCGAGCTTGTGCGCTTGATGACTGGTCCGCTATCCGCGCTTGTTTGCTCGGGCGCTCGGGCGCTTGAACGCTTGCAAGCTTGTGCGCTCGTGCGCTTGAACGCTTCGCGAAACGTGGTGTGTGGTTGGCGGCTCCGGAGACTGGTATCTAGACGGAGCCATATATGTTAGTGTTTACCGTAAGCTATGTTCGGTATTGATTTATCCCAACACGCTCTGCAGCTTAAGCATTTATTATCTTGCTCCGCTGCAGGGCATGTCTTTCCTTCTGTGACTACAGTAGAAGTATGTTGCCAGGACGATGACGGCGAGCCGTCGACCTTCGTCGCTGATAATCTTATAATTAGGTTAGCTGGTACCTCTTCCGGCGTAACTTGAGCCAATATCCCCGCTTCGCGTGTCGGCATCCAATGATTAACATCCGGTGTTAACAGACAAACGGCAAAGATCTTTTTAAGGTGATCAAGTGACTGGATATCTCCAGAGTCGTGCCAGCGGAACCATTTAGACTTATGGCGTAAAATCTGCGCAGCCATTGCCTGGACCCATCGTGGATCTTTTATAGAATCTAAACGCTTGTATTGCGCTTCTTGTACATTCGGGAATACGTAACAACCTTTTAAAGCGTAGCAGCCGTGACAGACAGTACCTGGAATTTTTGCAAGCTTCGCCCCTACTTTGCATTCCTTTGCAGGTATACCATAGCTCCATCCAGGCATTTTTGAAGGCTTTGATAGCGTGCCTGTTATATTATCTAATTCATTTACTTTCATATATCCTATATAGTCCCATAATATTATTTGTCAAGTGCTTGTGAGCTTGTACGCTTGCTCGCTTGTACGCTTGCGTGCCTGCCAAATGCTTTCGTGTCCGCGCTTCGCGGTGCGTTTGCAGCAGAGCCTGGAACAGGGGCTTTTGGCCCCTGTTTTAAATTATTGTTACCAGCTACAGTCATAACCGATATTTTTATTTTCTTTTAATTGTTCTTTGCACCACTGAACAAATTTTTCGTCTTGTTCTTTGTATTCTTTAACTTGCTCTTCTTGGAATTGTTGTCCCCAAAAGAACCCATCTGGAGCAAAGTAATCATAGTAATCGTTTTTAACTGCGTCTTCTAAACGTGCAACTAAATCATTTGTGATTTTAACTCCACCTTCACCACCGTTAAAACCTAAATGTTGTAATTGGCTGTTATGTTTTTTATCTTTATTTTGAAGGTCGAATTCTCCAGCCATAAACTGCTGTAATCTAGCGTGCTTACGCCAATAAAATTCTTCCTTTACGTTACCTTCTTCATCTCTGAAGCCTGCGTATTGGTCTAGTCCCATAGTCACTCCTTTGTTAGTTTTTCTTTCTATCTTAACTATATCACAATCCGCGATTCGTGTCACTGCGACATATTGTCGCAGGCTCGCGAGCTTGCTCGCAAGCCTACACTAAACTAGAAAGACGTATTGAGGTAAAAGCAAGATACCTATTTTACATTCTACGTATTGCACTCAATACACTATCCCATATAATCCTATTGACATAAATTTCAAGATGTAGTAAAAAATAAATATAAACAACATAGAAAGAAAAACAATGACTACAAATAAAACAAGACTAAATACTGATATAAGAAAAAAAATCGGTGGTTTAATTTTATCTCATTTTGAAAATGAGAATAGAATTGAAAAGGAAAATTTTATATCAGCGAAAGAGGATATAACTACTGCATACGATAGAGCATTTAAAACTGCTACTAATATTGTAGAGAGAGCATATCCAAAAGATGATGTTGCAACATTGCAAAAGTTTAAAAAGAAATATGGCAATGCTGTTGATGTTGTCGCAAAAGATAGTTGTTTCTATTTTGCTAATACTGAAATTGAAACTGCTGAAAACGATAGGGATAGCAATAGCGAACATTTTAACTTTAAATTGGACGCAAGTATGAGTGGACGATTTAATGATATTGATTTTGGAATTGCTTACTATCGTAATGAGTTAAAAGATAGTGGTTTAAATCCAGAAATTAATATCACTCAAAAGTTTGATGATAAATCTAGTAATCCATATTGGACGCAAGAAAATGATAAGATTAAAAAATTTCTTGGTTTCAATTATGATGATGACAAGAGTATCAAAGGACAATGGGATAGCAAATATTCCCTTGATGTAATTGGTACAAGTTATTGTCGTTCAAGAACTATACCTTGCACTCAAGATGAGTTTAATCAAATGAAAATGTTTAAACTTGCAAGAGAAAGTTTTGTTAATTCTCATTATGTTTGGGCTGAAGCAATTCACAAAGATATGCGAGATATAACTAACGCACTTAAAGATTATAAGTATGTTAAAGACGCAATCGACCTTTGTGGTGCACTTGGTTTGAATATTAATGAAAACGAATTGCAAAGAACTGCTGGTGTTTCACTAACTATTTATCAACCAGAAAATCTTGCAAGTCTGATTAAATCAAGAAGAGCAAAACAAAATAACAAAGCTGTTATTGCTCAATTTAAAAAGGCAAGACAATCTGCAGTTGCATTAAATTAACGATTGACACTTATGGGATAATATAGTAATATTATCCCATAACAAACTAGAAAGAAAAATATGAACATAGAAAATGGAACAAAGTTTGTAGTTAGCTACATACCAGAAACTATAAACAAAGAAAAAAATACAGAACAGAAAATAGTTTTTCGTTCTGCATTGTTTGATGACAAATCAAAAGTTTGGACTACAACAAAAGGCGAAACAGTTTTAACTTATTTTGATTTAGAAAGAAATGGATATAGAACTGCAAAAAACTTTACAATAACTTTAAGAGGATAATATGACTTTACATTTATGCCAAGGAACAAAGTGTCATACATATGAAACACAATCAAGAATTCGTGGAACAAAAGGCAATAAAGTTTTGCGAACTCGCAAGGCAAGGTTTGATATGAATGTTAGTCGTGATTGGATAAGAAATTGGGAACATTACTTTTGCGATGAGCGATGTATGAATGATTGGTTGGATGTTCATATGGTACAGTTAATTAATTATGTTGGTATTAAAACTAGACCAAGTGAAACTCCAATAGATGTTGTAAAAGAAATAAGACAAGATTGGTCTGGTAGAGAACATACTTATACAACTATAAAGTTAAAAGAAAATGAAAATAATGTATTGACATAATATCCCATATATAATAATTTAACTGTGAGTCGCCTAACCTTGTAATGTAAAGCGACTCACTAAACAGAAAGGAAAACAATGCAAGTAGTAACTTATAATAACAAGCAATATAAAATACCGTTCGATGTTGATTTAACATTAGACCCACAAGATAAACTAATTGAGGTTGCAAATAGATTTAGCGGTGCGACTGCAAGTCTGCCTTGGTTCGCTGTAGCTATCTATGATTTAATCATAGGTGCTGAACGATTAGAGGATTTTGCAACTATGCAAAAAGGATTAAGCTGGTTCTCTAAATATTTTCCAGAAGAATATTACACATTACTAGATTGATATTCTAGTATAGGTTGTGCGCGCTTCGCGGTTCGGGGCGCGCGCTACGCGCGCTTGCCTCTTATCTTGTTAATAATATATATCGCTCGCTAGCTTGCGGGCCCACCCACCCCACCCCAACAGTAACCCCAA
>JACCDY011446780.1_pt1 | contig 11839 bp, 8 predicted proteins | sample 7446391 | NCBI WGS metagenome assembly JACCDY01 (sample SAMN15323451, study PRJNA562643) | freshwater metagenome | isolation source: river surface water | place: USA:Blue River Watershed | collected 2017-08-18
ATAACGTCTACAATATCTAATAGTCCTTCACCATCAACTACAATAACAATTTCTGGAAGTCTATCAACTAGTCCATCAAGTAGTATAACGTCTACAATATCTAATAGTCCTTCACCATCAACTACAATAACAATTTCTGGAAGTCTATCAACTAGTCCATCAAGTAGTATAACGTCTACAATATCTAATAGTCCTTCTCAATCAACTACAATAACAATTTCAGGAAGTCCATCAACTAGTCCATCAACGACAATTAGTGGTACTATATCTAATAGTCCATCTCAATCAACTACAATAACAATTTCTGGAAGTCTATCAAGTAGTCCATCAACGACAATTAGTGGTACTATATCTAATAGTCCATCTCAATCAACTACAATGACAATTTCTGGAAGTCCATCAAGTAGTGTAATGTCTACAATATCTAATAGTCCATCTCAATCAACTACAATTAGTAATAGTCCATCAAATACGGTCTCTCAATCGACGACACCATCAAGTAGTATAACCGCTACACCGTCAAGAAGTCCATCAGCAACTCCAGTTCCACTAACTGAATTTATAAATCAAATAAATGAGATTCCGTTAACAAATTTTACAAATAATGTAATTACGGATATTTTGAGTGTATTTACAGTACCTCAAGAGACAAATTCGAATGATACTGAACGTGTACAACCACCATATGAACTTCTTGCCGCCGGTTTCTTCGCAACAAATCCAGATGCACCACCAATTACTATTAGTACAGATACGATTACATTAACTATTGCTAAATTAAATACTTCGACAACAACAGTCTTCGGATCAGAATCAGCTCCAATAGTGATTCCACCATTACCAATACCAGCAGATGCAATAGTCTATGTTTCAAATGCGATTCTTTCTTCTTCAGAACGTGAAGTTTTTAATTTAACTTCAAATAGTACAAGTATTGGAGTAGTGAGTCCAAAAGGAGAAGAATACGTAGTTTCGAATCTTCAAGATCCAATAACTGTCAGTTTTGGTTCAATTACATCAAATGTCTCATCACAAGAATGTAGTTACTGGAATACTTCGACGAAATCATGGTCTTCAGATGGATGTGCTCTAATTGTTGATTCTGCAGGACAAGCATCATGTGAATGTACACATTTAACGGAATTTGCACTAAGATTCCGTGCAATTGCTGAAATTAATGCAGGTATTATAAGTTCTCTCGATAAATTATTAACCCTAGAAGGGCTTAAAGCCGCTGCACCCATTATCGGACTATTAGGAGGTGTTGGATTTGTATTATTATTCGTCATTGGTATTACAATCTTAATTGATCGTCGTGCTTCTCGCAGATTCGCATATTTACTCGATCATACAAGAAGTTTGGAAGAAATTAAAGAACGTATTCGTGTAGACGGAAATAAATCATGGGATTCACTATCAGATGCAAAGGGTCCTTTTAGACCTTGGTGGCAACGAAGATCTGGAATACCAACAATTCCTAGATCTATTATGGGTGTAATTGGTCTTTGGATTCGTAGAATACCATACAACCATCCATGGCTCTCATTATTCTTTCGTTTTGAACCAGGTTTACCACGTCTATTCCGTGCCATATTTATTGTGGCGTCCTTCATAACAACAATTAGTGTAAGTATATTATTTTATGGTTATAGACATGCTGGTACAGATGCCTCCTTGGAATTAAGTGAAACAATAGTTTTGTCGCTCATGACTACAGCGGTTTCAATGCCACTCACGAAGATAATGATGAAGTTAATGTATGCAGCAGGACGTTATGAATTCCGTGGTAGATATGGATATTTAGCAACAGAATTAATTAAACGGGCAAATTTCTTGAAGATTTTGAAGAAGCTATCACCTGAAGATTTAACAACTGAATTAGAAGTTTATGAACAACGAGTAAACAGACAATTAGAAGTATTAGCCGAAGAATGGGTTGGTGGTTCCCATGGGATCGAAGATGACGATAGAACAATTACAGCACAAGCCGCTCAGGCTGCAGCCGCTAATAATTCAACCATGGATGAAAGTATCGAAGAAATGGCTGGACTCGCCCTTCTATTCGATCTATTCTCTATTTGTTGTAAACGAAGTCGTGAAAAGCTTAAAGTCGTTTTTAGAAGAAGAATGAATTCATTTATTACACATTATAGTAATCGTCCTCTAATTGTTAGTCGTCTTAGTAGAATTATATTAGGGAAATGGCCTTCATTCCCACTTCATACTCATACTAGTACAACTGCTGTCTTAATTATATGTGGTTGGATGGCATGGTGTTATACTTATATACTTGGTTTCACCGCCCTTAAATCTTCAGCAACTACACTAACAATAGTTCAAACGGTTGCAATGTCACTATTTACAAGTCATTTTGTCACACAACCTATAATGCAACTTGTTCTTCTTCTGATCGAATACTTCAAAAATAGAAAACTTGATCCACAGGAAAATAACTTTTATTATTTACATGAACTTGAACACAAAGTAAATGTAGACTTCGTTGCAGAATGTTCTCTTGTACCATGGCTTCCACATGATGATGTACGTCGTTCTGCTCTTTTATGTCCAATAGGGACTTTGATGAAAAAAGTCATTGATCCTGAAGAGACATCCGTTGAATCACAGGCAATTGAAGATAAAGTTCGGTACATTTATGAGATGTTAGGCTGAGCAACGCTCAGCAAAGTAAGATGTTGGGATAGAAAATTTGATCCTCATTAAAAAATAATATCTCAATATGTCATTACTTATACGATCAGCATTAAAAATAAATAATTTTACAGAACCATTGACGTTAAATACTGAATATAATCTCAATCCTTTATATGGAATTATATTTAGTATTATTCAAATTATATTTATTATCTTTCTACTTATATGTATAAGACGTGGTAATCGTCCTGCTCAACCTATTCAAAATGTTGATTATCATATTGCTGCAATTATCCATAGATAACTAATAGAACACTATCATTTTCTCGATCTGTAGGACCCATACAAAAACGAATATGATTTGGACTATTATAAATACGTTTATATGCTAGATCTTTTTTACCGATTTCATAGGTGAGCTGAGGAAACTGTTGCATAAATCTATGAACTTGAGTTGTTGTCATACCAATACATTCTTTCCTTATATAACGACTCAAATCTGTTGACATATATATAGAACCCCATGTTGGATCATCATATATTACAGGTAAGGAGGGCCGTAACAATGCTTCATTATCTGCACGACTTTGAATACAACCCATCTATCCTAACTGTAGAAATTAAAGAGACACCCATCTAAACCCTTATCACAATCCTAAAAGTAGCATTCATGGATTTTTCAAATATTAAATCTCAGGTGATGGCGATGATGCTTATGAAGTCAACATCAGACCGCAAATCTGATAATAGTCAAGAGCTTTGGTATCTAATTAGTGCAATTCTTATTATTAGCGGTGCAGAGTTCTTCTTCAAACAGTTCTCTGGACTTGGTGCAAAAGTATTAGAACGTTGGATACCAAAAGCTTCAGCGACCCAGGAGCCACTTACACGTCTAATAGCCGATGCACAGGATTCCTTCACTGTCACTCTTCTTCGGCGTTATGACGAGGATCGTAATAATCAACTTCTAAATGAAAATGTCGAGAAGGTGGACGCAGTCATTGAATACTTGTCAAATCTAGAAGCTACACAACATATTCTTCTGGATCAGCGTTATACTATTGGAACGGATTGTGATATCAGCGTTACTGAAGATTTGAAAGCCCGTGTTAAACAGGATCCTAAAGGAGCCTGGATCGAAATCGTCCTATTCAGTGAATCTCTAAAAGTTACTGATATTCGCGCCTGGATTGACAAAGTTCATGAAGATTACATTTATGAGAAGTCTAATCGCCTTGGTCACAAAACCTTCTATTTTAATGAGATTCCTAATGAACCTCCTCGTGACACAACCTTTATTAGAGAAGAAGGTGCAGATCCCTCAGAGATCCGTTGGCGATTCGATTCTGCCGCCAAACAACTGACTTTCACTATGAATGAATTCCAAACCTCTAAAAGTTTTTCCAATGTCTATGGTGCACATGTAGACGAACTTCGTGAACGTCTAAATATCTTTATTAATCATCCTGAATGGTATGAAGAACGTGGTATCCCACATACGCTTGGTGTTATGCTACATGGTATCCCTGGTGCAGGTAAAACGAGTACTATAAAGGCGATTGCAAAAGATACTGGACGTCATATCTTCAATTTGGCCTTGCGTCCATACACTACTTGTAAACAGCTCACCAATCTTTTCTATGATGAGAATGTTGCTGTAACTGCATCTGATGGAAGTGCAATTAATTATAGGATTCCTCTTAATAAACGTATTTATGTAATTGAAGATATTGATTGCTTGACAGACGTTGTTCTTGATCGTGGTGCTTCCCATTCTAAGAAACAAAATCACAATGAAGTGTTAACACTCAGCTATTTATTGAACCTATTGGATGGTGTTCTAGAAACTCCTGGACGTATTCTAGTAATTACAAGTAACTACCCAGAACGTATTGATAAAGCCCTTATTCGTCCTGGACGTATTGATGTTAAGGTTGAGTTTAGAAGGGCTGACCGTCAATTTATTCTAGATATGTTGAATCACTTTTATGAATGTGACAAGACTCTAGGGGAGGTGCCAACGGTCGTTGCAGATAAATTTACACCTGCTGAAGTCATGGAAACTATGTGTATGCATTTCAAAGATCCTGATGGTGCTCTTGCTGCTCTAGTACAACGTGCCTCGGCGATTGCATCAGGTACTTCTCTTGATGATTTAATGGCTTTATCTGATTCAGATACAGCATCAACAGTTAGCCAATATGTTCGTGTTGCTCCTGAGCCTATGACTCCTAATAGTCTAGGCGGCAACATGACACCCAAACCGATGGTAACAGTTGAAGATGTCGATTTAACAGGAAGTAAGGAATGTCCCTGGGCAAAACAACGACTTTATAAAACTGTGCCAACGGCATCATTTCACGAGCAGTTTGGCGAAGTAACAATGTGGGAAGGTAAAGCCTTCTCTTTTGGTGATTGTATGCGTCTTTTATCATCTATTGATCAATTTGAATCACATTTATCACGTGAACAGTTAGTGGCGAAGTATGGCGAAGATAATATTAAACAAGTTGAAAAAATGCGTGCAGAATCCGAAATTTGTTTGCAAAAGATGACCAATGAAATCGTTGAAGAACCTGAAGCGGCGAACGCTGCCCCCGATGAAGATTTATATTTGAATTACAATGAGGATTATCCTATGATGGAACATTCTCCTGAAATTCAGGCTCACTTTGATCAACTATTTGCTACCCTCGCTGCGGATCCCGAAACAAAAGCTCGAATGGAAGCGAAAGCGAAAGAAGATGAAGCATATACAATATGTATGAATAAAATTTGTAATGAATTAGAGACCGAAGCCAAAACCGCAGCAAAAATAAAGGCATTTGATATTCAAAAAGAAGCAGACAATGAATTTTTTAATGAAATAAAACCTAAAAGAAATCAGCCAGAATTGTTGATAAACTTCAATACAGAGGATCCTGAAACAAAAGCCAGAATTGTTGCAGATAGAAAAGCCAGAAAGGATGCAAAGCAAGCCAGAAAAGCCAGTAAAATCGCCGCTGCTGCTGCTCAAGAAAATCTATAAAATCAGTAATAGTGAATATATAATTTTATGTCCATATAAATAGTATATGGACACAAAATTTTGGGGTCCACCTGGTTGGAAACTCCTACACACTCTAACATTAACATATGAACCTGCGAACAAGAACTCAATGCAACGTTTCTTGAAAACGCTCCCCTATGTGCTTCCATGTAAATTCTGTCGCGCATCCTTAACAGATTATTATCGGAAGTTACCATTTGAGCCTGCCCTTAAATCGAGAGAGGCCCTGGTGAAATGGCTTTGGCAAATCCATAGTATGGTGAACGATAAATTAAGAGGACAAGGACAATCAATTCCTCATGATCCTAGTTTGAATCAGATTTACAGCATTTATGAACGGTATATTCCGTCTACTGGTCAAGCGAAGCCTTGTGAATCATTTCCGGGCTGGGACTTCCTTTTCAGTATTGCCTACAATCATCCCCTAACTGTTCGTAATTCGAAACCAATGCCAGACGCGCCTTCGGCGACCGAGCTCAAAGGTGCAGATGATGAAGAGCTTAATAAATGGAATATGTTGAGCCCGAGACGTCGTTTTTGTTATTGGAGACAATTCTGGTTTTCTCTACCAGCAGTAATGCCAGCTCAATGGTATCATGCTTGGCTTAGTACTAAACAGCGTCCTTGTTTACAAGATCGTAGATCTACTGTTGCATGGCTCTGGCGTATCCGTTGCCGATTTGCCGATGGAGCCGACCCTTATAAGATGGTATGTAATCGTCTGGCGACCTATGAAAGTGGTTGTTCTAAGTCTACACGTGCTCGAACATGTAGACGCAAAAACATCTATAAAAAAACACAGAAGAAATAATCGATATTCTTTATTCAGAAAGAATTGTAATTGGATTTCTATTACTCCTTCTTCCATCTAAAATTCGTTTTACAATCATTATTACCATTCCAATAATCATTAATCCAATGACTATTGCAAAGGTAATTAAAATTACAGTTGATACATTTTCCATAATACTTATTTATTAATTTTATATTATTTATATCATTTTTTTCTATTCATAATTTGAATATATACATGAGAGTCATACCTAATACAATTCCCATTGAAAATCCATTTTCCCAATATTCATTTACTATTTTATTTAATATTATTTGATCTATGCACATTCTATAATATTAAAAGTTGAAATTTATTTAGATTATTTTTATAAACTAGTACATTATGAATAATCAATATTTGCCTGATGATTATAACATCTCTTTTGATGTAAATCTCCTGAAAGAGGGATTTTATATTCATGATTTTATCCAATTACTTTCTGATAAATGCGCTGCATTCTTTGTTGAATCAAATACCCCTACTAATTATAAAATGATTTTCAATACATATAATTTTATGGCAATTTATGATACAATGACAATTAATGATAAATTCAGATTTCATTTAGAACAGAAGAAGAGGCAATTTTATGCCGACTATAATAATCTACCTGCATTAATTGCAATGAATCCTTTATTTATGGTTATATATATGTATCCAGAAGATGGATTTCGAGTTGGAGTTTGTCCAACAAATAATGGTACATTTGAATTTATCGGTTTTGCAAGTCCTGTATTTTATGAAAAACTCATAGCGCAGAAGAAGAATAAAACTGTTGTTTAGACATAAATAAATTTACTTCTTCTTTTATTTTTTCAAGCATAGTTTCATTATTGTGTGCTAGAAGAGCAGAATCAATAAAATGAGCGATTTGTTCCATATCTTGAGTTTCAAGACCACGACTGGTAATAGCAGGTGTTCCAATCCGTATACCTGAAGGACGAAGTGCTGATTTATCACCATAAATCATATTTTTATTGACCGATATATCTGCCTTCTCTAATGCCTGTTCCGCTATTGATCCAGTTAATCCTCGTAAGCCGACATTTAGTAGAAATAGGTGATTATCAGAATCAGTGACTGTCCAACCACGCCTTCTCAACGCTTCAAGTAATGCACGACAATTTGTACGAACACGCAACATATAATCCCTATATGACGGATCAGCAACTTCGCGCATCTGTGTTGCTATAGCCGCAATCTGATTTTCATGCGGACCACCTTGTAGTCCTGGAAACACAGCATTTTCTATTTGTTGTTTCAGATGATTACGATAAAAAATCATTCCTGCACGTGGACCACGAAGTGTCTTATGTGTTGTAGTTGTAACTACATCACAATAATCAAATGGATTTTGCATTAAGCCCGTCGCGACAAATCCCGCTATATGTGCAATATCTGCCATAAAATAGGCACCTACTGAATCAGCCGCGGATCTGAAGCGTGCGTAATTAATATCATAAGGATAAGCCGATGCACCGCAAATAATTAGACGGGGTTTATTGGCAGTAACTAGTGTTTCCATCCCCTCGTAATCAATTCGACCATCGGCATCAATCTTATATGGTGTTGACTCATAATAAATACCTGATGAACTAACTCCGCGACCTGTTGGTGTTCTGTAGCCATGAGTTAAATGACCACCAGAAGGGAGATCAAGACCCATGAGTCGATCACCGGGTTTCAAAAGACCCAAGTAAACTGCTGCATTTGCTACCGATCCACTGTAAGGTTGGACATTGACTGACCAGAGCGCCGGATCTAGGCCGAAGGCTTGAAGAGCGCGTTGTTGTGCCAGGCCTTCAAGACGATCAATTATTTGATTACCACCATAATAGCGTCGACCAACTTGTCCTTCAGAATATTTATTTGTAGCTATTGAGCCGAGACATTCAAGAACGGCCCGGCTGGTGAAATTTTCCGATGCAATTAACTCTATTCCACGTGCCTGTCTTTGGAATTCTTCCTCTAAAAGTTGTGATACTTCTGGATCGACATCCTTTAATTGTTGATTAAATTGCATTCTATAATTATTGTATTGAATAATTATTAAATATAAACACAATTAGATATGACTGAAGTTAGTGTTGCGGATTTGAAAGCATTTTTAGGTACTAATCCAATACCTGCAAATAAATTTAAAAATGTAGCTAATGTGCTTAGAATTAGAGAACAATTAGCAATTTTTAACCAAGCTTTGGAGGATCTCGATCTTACATCTTCTCCTAATTTGAGCAAATCAATTATTAAAAGAAAATATGCTCGACTAAGTCGAAACGCACATCCAAATAAAGGTGGAAGTGGAGGACAACAGCAGAAAATAAATGAATCAAATGAATATTTGAATTTTGTTTTGGATTTTTATGCTAAACACCTTAGTGGAGAAGCAAATGAAGAAAATCCTGAAAACGCTGAGGTACAAAGAGAACGGAATGAGGCATATGCTGCATTTGTAAGAGCAGAGAGGGAACGAGAGACAAGGGAACGAGAGGCAAGAGAACGAGCGACAAGGGAACGAGCAGATAGGGAACGAGAGGCAAGAGAACGAGCGACAAGGGAACGAGAGGCAAGGGAACGAGAGGCAAGGGAACGAGCTGCTAGAACTCGATCTCGTGGTTCCAAATCTGGCCATGGTGGACGTGGTACACATGGTGGTCCTCAACCTGAACCTGAACCTGAAGTATCTCGTGGTTCTTCTGGACCCGGTTCACGTGGACGCGGTTCACGTGGTGCATCAGAACCAGGATCATCTAGTGGATCAAGATCTGGACGTGGTACACGTGGTAGACCAGGTGGAGGAGCTGGAGCTAGTTCACCGCGTGGTGGACCTACACCTACACCAACACCTGGATCAGGAACATCTAGTGGATCAAGATCTGGACCTACACCTACACCTACACCTACACCTACACCTACACCTACACCTACACCAACTCCTGGATCAGGAACATCTAGTGGATCAAGATCTGGACCTGCACCTACACCTACAGCACCAGAACCAGAATCAACAGAATCATTTTTAAGCAGAGCTATGTCATCTGTATCATCTGCTACATCTGTAATTGGTCGAGGAGCTTCTTATGCAAGTGTACCATTTAGAAGAATATGGGAAGTTTCAAGTACTGTAATACCTGAGGCATATAATGGTGTTGCAAATTTTGCCAAAAAACAGCATGCATCACATTCTGCTGGTATAGATGAAGTATTAAAAACTCCAAAATATAAGGATCTTACACCTGATCAAAAGGCATCAATGAAGACTGGTGCAATGTTGGGTTATGCTGCTTTATACAGTACATTGGCTGCTGCAGGGGGATATATGGTTGTTAAAGGTGCCTCTAGATTATTAACTCGTAAAGGTGGATACCGCAGCCGACATAAGGTAAATAGATTCAACACCAGAAAACGACGCTCCGGTTAAATACACTCTAATAGTAGATGGCAACCATAGGTATAACAACAAATGAAACCTCCCATGCTAATACGATTAGTCGACATGCAGATGATAAATTATATCATCAATTTCAATCAGGCAATAATTTATGTGGTCTTTATGCAATAAATCATGTTCTACAGGAAGGGAAGTGTATTTTTAATGATGACAAAAAATTTAAACAAATTGATATTATCAATGTTACAACAAATCCGCCTGTATCACCTGCAACGCAACCAACAATTGAATTAAATCAGGGAACTATCGCTGAATTTAGATCACTTCCAAATGTGTATTTTAATATGGTGTCGTTATGTTTTGATAGAGAAAGTCATAGACCTTATAATGGAAATCTTTCACGTTTTCCATGTATATCATATCAATATTATGACATGAGGTCATTAAAATATGTTGTAGAATATATTTGTGGGTATGTAGCACCAATTTTCTATTTAAGTTTTTTTATTAGACCAGAAATTTCAATTCCCTATGTCTTATCTGAATTACTAGATTCACCAGGATGTTTAGGAGCTATTATAAACTATGGTCAATTTCATTTTGTTGCAATTACAGTTGAAACAAAAAAATGTAGTACTACACATACAAGAAAATTTACATATATTAATTCTATGGCTAAAACAGCAATCTGTTTAGATAAAAATGAATTAGTACGATTTATTAGAAGTAGAACTGATGAAATTGAAGGATTTATGCCCGTTTTTTGGCCTGTTAATGGTGTTGCTGAAACTGATTTTTATCCCTGCAAAACTATAAATAATTTACAAGCAGCTGGTATTCTTCCAAGACCTATTCCATCTAATATTAATGGAATAATGACATATGACGAACTTGATAACCAATTAAATGTTCTTGCTAATTGGGCAAGAGATAAATTAAATAATCATGTTAGAAATCCTAACTATAATGCATCTATAATAGACGATATTGTAAATCCAAGATATGAGGGATGGATTAATATTATATTACAATCTACTAATGTATCTTATATAAATAAAATTAAGTTCAAAGCAAATTGTATTGTTGATTTATTGGCCGTATTTAATCATTTTGTGGATGATATCCCATATGATAGATTATGGTTTAATTTTTTTAGAAATACTACAGGTGGTGAAGGTATTGAAAGTTTAAATATTCGAAACCGAATGGTTAGTATTACAGAAGGAACATTAAATCCTAATTATATAAATCCATTTGTTGTAATTCCTTCTGGAAGAGTTTATTATGTTCCTGCAACTCCTGAAGCAGGTGTTCCTGCACCAAAGGCATTTACAGGTCCACCTCCTCGAGGTCCACCTCCTCGAGGTCCACCTCCTCCAGTAATAACTCCACAAAGAAGAAGATTATTAAAATTATACAAAAAAATTGTTGTTGATGATACTCGTTCTTTAGATGATTTAATGAAATTACAAATAAGTGAATTACCAGAGTCCGCCATTAAGAAAGCTGTAAAAACAAAAAGACCGAATATAGATAATACGCAAATAGATAATTATTCAACTGCTGACGGTAATAATAATATAGCATATGAAGCATTTTTCCCTCCTTCATCAACATGGACTTGTGAGATGTGTTTATCATCAAATAATCCGCAATCAAGTGAATTTTGCAAAACATGTTCTTATACAAAAAATCCTCCACCTCCTGGTCCTAGAAGATCTTATGTTCCTCCAACACCACCTCCAGGTCAAAAACCATCAATAGTACCACCTTCAGGCCAAAAACCGTCAACAGTGCCACCACCTCCTCCTGGTCCTAAACCGTCAACAGTGCCACCACCTCCTCCTGGTCCTAAACCGTCAACAGTGCCACCACCTCCTCCTGGTCCTAAACCGTCAACAGTGCCACCACC
>JACCDY010144110.1_pt1 | contig 11835 bp, 10 predicted proteins | sample 7446391 | NCBI WGS metagenome assembly JACCDY01 (sample SAMN15323451, study PRJNA562643) | freshwater metagenome | isolation source: river surface water | place: USA:Blue River Watershed | collected 2017-08-18
AAGATTCCAGTTGACAAGATCGGTGAAGTCATTGGTCCAAAGGGCAAGATGATTAACCAGATCCAGGAAGACACTGGCGCTGACATCTCTATCGAAGACGACGGTACCGTTTACATTGGTGCAACCGATGGCCCATCAGCAGAAGCTGCTAAGGCTGCGGTTAACGCAATTGCAAACCCACACGTCCCTGAGATTGGCGAGCGTTTCCTAGGAACCGTTGTGAAGCTAGCTACCTTTGGTGCTTTCGTTTCACTAGTTCCGGGCAAGGACGGTCTACTACACATCTCTGAACTAAAGAAGATGGCTGGCAAGCGCGTTGAGAACGTTGAAGACGTTCTTGAGGTTGGCCAGAAGCTTCAGGTTGAGATCACCAAGATCGATGACCGCGGAAAGCTTTCACTAGCCCCGGTTGTTGAGGGTGATGCAGCCGCATCAGATTCAGACGAAGAGTAAAACGCTTAACAAGAAAGTTCCGGTTTAGCCATGAGTGAAGTTCTATTTCCGCTAGACCAGAGCGACCTTTCGTTCACCGCTTCGGGAGGTAGCACGGTTCGCCGTTCTATCCTCCCAAGCGGTGTTCGCGTTTTAACGGAACACATGCCAGGTGCGCAAAGCGTATCGGTGTCGTTTTCAGTTGCGGTTGGTTCACGAGACGAAACCGATGGCCACTTTGGCTCCACTCACTTTCTTGAGCACCTGTTGTTCAAGGGCACCAAAAAGCGCAGCGCACTAGAAATTGCAGTTGCGTTTGATTCCGTCGGTGGCTCATCCAATGCCTCGACCGGTAAGGAACACACCAGTTACTACGCGCGCGTTCAAGACAAGGCGCTACCGCTGGCGGTTGATGTCATCGGCGACATCCTTGCGTCTTCGCTGATTGACCCCAAAGAATTTGAAATCGAACGCACCGTAATTCTTGAAGAGCTCGCCATGAATGATGACGATCCGCAAGACGTGGCGCACGAAGCTTTTGCCCAAGCCGTACTTGGCGACCACCCGCTGGGCAGGCCTATCGGTGGTACCAACGAAACAATCTCTGCCGTTACTCGCGATGCGGTTTGGGGACACTACCAAGACAACTACCGCCCACAAGATTTGGTAATTGCGGCAGCCGGTGGGGTAGAGCACGGTCAGCTAATTCATTTGGTTGAGACTGCACTAATTGAGGCTGGATGGGACTTGAACAAACAAGCCAACCCGGTAGAGCGCCGGTTGCTGCACCCGGCAAGAATTTCACGCGGAACTGAACTAAAAGTGATTCAGCGTCCAATCGCGCAGGCAAATGTTTTGCTTGGCATGCAGGGGTTGGTTGCTGACGATGAGCGTCGCTACGCCATGGGAATTCTAAACACCGTGCTTGGTGGCGGAATGAGTTCTCGCATGTTCCAAGAAATTCGCGAAAAGCGCGGCCTGGCTTACTCTGTCTACTCTTTCAACCAGGGGTATTCAGATGGCGCATACTTTGGTTTGTACGCGGGTTGTTCACCAGCCAAGACCGCAGAGGTGACCCGTCTAATGGTGGCCGAGCTTGAGAAAATTGCCACCGATGGCATTCGCCAAGACGAACTAGAACTTGCCAAGGGAAACATCTCTGGCAGCCTGGCTCTGAAATATGAGAGCACCATGGCTCGCATGAACCGTTTGATCAGCGCCGAAATCGTAAATGGTGAATTTTTTGATCTTGACGATTCTTTGCTTCACGTAAATGCCGTGACCTTGGCAGACGTTCAAAATCTGGCTGCAGATTTGATTAGGCGGGAGCGCTCTATCGTGGCGGTAGGCGATATAGATGAGTCAACTTTCGCAGAGTTTATCTAGGATTAAGGCATGTCAATCAAAGTAGCTGTAGTCGGTGCAACCGGACGTATGGGCAAGCTTGCCATTGAGCTAATCGATGCCGCCCAGGACCTGCAACTTCACGCTGCTCTAGATTCAAAGAGCGAACTTACCGAGGCGCTTGGTGCCGACGTAATTTTTGAGGTAACTCGCCTTGAAGTAAGTGAACGAGTTGCAGACTTCGCTATTGCAAATGACTTGAAACTAGTCATTGGCACCAGCGGTTGGTCTGCTGCAAAAATTGCAGAACTACAAAGGAAACTTGAGTCAAATTCAAATGCTGCCGTGCTGGTGATTCCAAATTTCTCAATCGGTTCCATGCTGGCTAGTTCTTTCGCGGCACAGGCCGCAAAATTCTTCGACTCAATTGAAATTGTTGAGGCCCACCACGCCGGAAAGATTGATTCGCCTTCTGGTACTGCGGTAAGAACCGCCGAGATGATTGCCGATGCGCGCAAGGGTTTGACTCAACCACTGATTCCAGGTGTAGGTCAGGAGGCACGCGGCGAGGTAGTTGCCGGCGTTCCGATTCACAGCATTCGACTATCCGGAGTTTCAGCCAAGCAAGACGTAGTCTTTGGCGGCGAAAGCGAGGTCCTAACTATCAGTCACGAGGTTTCGTCGATTCGTTCTTACGTTCACGGAATCTTGTTAAGCATTCGTCTCGCAGCTCAAAGTCGCGGCTTGACCGTTGGTTTACAGTCGGTCGTTGACGCAAGCTCGCAGAAATAGCAGCCAAGTGTCAAGGGCAAAAATAGGCGCACTTGTAATGACTGCGCTACTGCTTCTCTACGTCGTGCTGTTAGCTAACACCGGCATCACGCTGCTGTTTACCGGTGTCCTGATTGGTCAGGTAATGGGAGCCTTGATTCTTGCTTTTCCACTGCTGGCGGTTTGGGCAACAATTGTTGAGCTCAGGTTTGGCTTGGCCGCAGAAAAACTTGTTGCCCGCATCGAGGCCGAGGGAACCTGGCCTGATCTAGGGATTGAAACTCGTCCCAGTGGTCGCGCTATTCGATCTTCAGCAGACGCGGCTTTTGCAAAGTGGAGCGCCCTTGCCGAAGAAAATGAAGAAGATTTTCACTCGTGGTTCAACTTGAGCCTTGCCTATGACGCCTGCGGTGATCGCAGACGAGCACGCGCAGCCATGCGCAAGGCCATCGGTCTTGCCAAGTAGCTCTATTTGTAAATAAAGCGACGACTAGTGCTTTTTGATTAGCCCAATTCGCTGCAGGCCAACATACATTTGGCAGCCAAGGCAAAAGGCAAATGCAGCGTTAAGAAAGGCTGCAACGAAAGCTGCACCAGCAGCAAATACCAAGGCTCCCTGAGCCCCAGCAATGTAAAGCACAACTCCGGTACCTGCAACTAGCAGGCCAACTAGTTGCGCAAACTGCGGCGGGCGAGGGTCCTCAAGTTCTTTTGGCGCCGCAAGACGCGGACGAATCAGCTTTTTGAAAATCAAACCGTACGGGTGCTTAGAGTTACCCAAGAAAGCCCCGATAGCAAAAGATACGGTGACTAAGACCAGTAGACCGAAGGCCGCACCAAGGGTTGCTGCATCAAGTGCCAGAAACACAGTGATCAACAGCAACACCGATGTGATGGTTGCTCCAAAGCGCGGACCGCGGGGATCGATTCCTGCAGGGGTGTTATTTGATGTGCTCATTAGATTTCGAAACTTCCTATTTCGTCTTGAATGGTTTGTTGCTTTACGGCGCCACCAATCCTTGAAGTCACGCGACCGCGGGAATCCAGGACCAGAGTGGTTGGTGTTTGAAGAATGTTGAATTTATTGGCCAGGTCAACTCGGTTTGTTATGTCCACCTCGATGTGCAAAATTTCTGGATGAACTTTTTCTAATTCGCTGTAAAGTTTTGCAGTTTGACGACAAGCGGTGCAGAACTCGCTCGAGAACTGAAGAAAGGTGACCTTTTGTCCAAACTTGGTTACAGGTTGTCCGTTTTTGACGGCCCCGATTTCGGCAAGATTAATTATTTCGCCTTTGGTTACCTGCTTTGCCCGGCCCGTTCTGGCTCGCCAGATTAAACCGGCGGCGACAGATAAGGCCAGCAGGCCAATGATCAGGGCAACGCGGGTCTCGATGGGCATGAAATAAGGCTAAACCTGCCGGGCCATGCAGTTTGAACCGTTACCCTCTATTACACGCAATTTTGGCGGTCAATTATCGGTGGTTGAAAAGGGCACAGCGCCTAAACGACTAGGCTGTAGGGGTGTCAGACATCATTTTTCGAAGCGACGTAACCGTTGAACTAGTGCGCTCCAGCGCCTCAGACTCAGACGTGCTCTTTGCAGCTCGTGTTTCGACTCAGGGGGAGCAGACTCTGGAGGCAGCCGCTGCCCACACCGATGCGGCTGAAGACGAAAAGCGCAACAAGGGCCTAATCAACTACTTGATGCGCGATCGCCACGGCTCACCGTTTGAGCACAACTCAATGACTTTTTACGTTCAGGCACCGATTTTTGTGTTCCGCGAGTTCATGCGTCACCGCATTGCCAGCTACAACGAGGAATCTGGCCGTTACAAGGAGCTTTCTCCGGTTTTCTATGTGCCAGCCCCAGACCGCAATTTGGTTCAGGTTGGTAAGACAGGGCACTACGAGTTTTTGCCAGGTTCTGCCGAGCAGATTGCCTTGGTTGAGCAGGAGTCACGCACGGCATCTCAGCACGCGTACGAATCGTATAAGCGCATGCTCGAGGCTGGCGTGGCCCGTGAGGTTGCTCGCATCGTCTTGCCACTCAACATTTATTCCAGCATGTACGTCACCATGAACTCTCGTGCATTGATGAACTTCTTGAGTCTTCGCACCCAGCGTGAAGGTACTCACTTTCCTTCATTCCCTCAGCGTGAAATCGAAATGTGTGCTGAGAAGATGGAAGATTTCTGGGCGCCGTTGATGCCATACACCTACGAGGCATTTAACAAGAATGGCCGCGTAGCTCCTTAGTCGCCAAGAGTCTCGTTTGCATCGACGGGCGGATATCGTCTATCTATTTTTGCAAGCCTTGTTTTGCGCAGGGCAAGGGCAAGTACCAAGCCAATAATTACCGCCGATATTAGATCGATGAAAATCGTGGCCAGAAAAGTGGCCACCAACACCACTGCATCCAGTCGCGTTTCTTGAGCAAGCCGCACAAGCTCCCGCGGCTTTACCATTCTTGCTGTGGTGGCCAGCAGCACTCCGGCTAGAGCAGCCAAAGGGATCTTCGCCACCAAGGGTGCGAAAAGCAGCACCACCAAGGCAAGAATAATTGCGTGGCTCAGCGCCGCTAGTTTTGATTGTGCGTGAGACTTCACGTTTACCGCGGTTCTTGCCAGTGCTGCAGTGGCTGGTACTCCGCCAAAGAACGGGACAGCCAGATTAGCCAGGCCTTGACCAAATAACTCTCGATTGGAATCATGCTTTTCGTTATTGCCGTGCATTTTGTCGGCAACTTTTGCCGAGAGCAAACTCTCCAGCGCTGCGAGTGCGGCAACTGCAAATGCCGACGGCAAAAGTGCCAGGTAATTTTTTGAATTTAGAAAATCAAAACTCAGCAGGCCAATTCGAGCCGGCAACTCGCCAATCGTCTCAACCTCAAGGCCAAACAAATATGCTGCAGCCGCAGCGGTAGCCACGGCAAGGAGCGAGAAAGGGATTCTAGGCCACCGGGCAGAGAACACCAGGATTCCAACCATCACGGCAAAGGCCATGGCTACCGGAGCTGGGTTGAAATCGGCGAGCCCTGAGACGAGGTTTTCAAAAGCTCCAGCCCAGACTTTTTCTGAGTCGCTTGCGCTAACCCCCATGATGAACGGCAGCTGCTGCAGCGAAATAACCACCGCGATTCCCGCGGTAAACCCTTCAATCAGCGAGGTAGGTAATCGGTGTACGTGCTCACCGATTTTTGCAAAGCTAGCGATAATCAAAATCAGACCAGCCAACAGACCAACGAGCAGTACGCCGCTAATTCCAAATTGATGCACTATCGGCACCAGCACAACGGTCATTGCCCCGGTTGGACCTGAAACTTGCAATCGGCTTCCGCCAAATACGGCAGCTATCGCCCCAGCAATAATCGCGGTGGTGAGTCCAGCTTCAGCCCCCATGCCGGAAGCGATTCCAAAGGCAAGGGCCAGTGGCAGGGCAACAATTGCAACCGTAAGACCAGCGACTAGGTCTGTGATTGGAGCTCGCTTAGCATCGAGCCAATCAGCCTTCGTTGGCAACAGGTTCACAGCCCCAGCCTACCGATAGGCTTGTAGCCATGTCTCAGAAGAACATTTTTGGCCAGACCCTGGTAGCTCTTGTCACCCCGATGACCGCCGACGGCGAAGTTGATTGGGCGGATACCGAGAAGCTGATTGACTACGTCATCACCAACGGAGCCGATGGTGTTGTGGTTACCGGAACTACTGGTGAGACAAGCACACTAACCGACGCAGAGAAGATCAAGCTAGTAGAGGTTGGCAAGTCGGTCTCTGGTGGCCGTGCCAAAATCATCACCGGTGGTGGTTCTAACGAAACTGCTCACGCGATGCAACTTTACAAAGCTTCTGAAAAAGCAGGGGCTGACGGCATCATGATTGTGACGCCTTACTACAACAAGCCAACTCAGGCTGGTGTGCTGACCCACTTCCGCATGGTTGCTGATTCAACAGATCTTCCGGTAATCCTTTACGACATTCCTGGCCGAGCTGGAATTGCAATTTCCATGGACACATTCCACCGCGCTTCAAAGCACCCAAATATCGTTGCGGTGAAAGATGCCAAGGGTGATCTTGCGCAGGCGACTCGCATCATGAATGAGACCGGTTTGTTCTATTTCTCTGGTGATGATTCAAATCTTTTGCCTGAGCTTGCGATTGGTGCGGTTGGTTGTATTTCGGTTACTGCAAATATCGCGCCAGCTGCATATCGCGAAATGATTGACGCGGCTAACCGCAATGATTTCCACCACGCGCTCACCGTGCACAACAGTCTTGATCCACTGCAGCGCGCCGCAATGACTCATGTGCCTGGCACAGTTGCCGCCAAATACATCTTGAACGGCCTTGGAATTATCTCTAGCCCACGTGTTCGCCTGCCGCTGGTTGGCCCAGAGGACGCAGAAGCCGCCCGAATTGAGGCGGACATCGATTTGGTTGGCGCAGTGACGGGGGTAAGTTTTGATAACTTCCGCCCTGATCGCAATGCAGCTGCCGGTGGAGCACTGCCGAAGGTTGCTGGAACCACAAGATAATCGCGTAGTCGCGAAGGATTAAAAAGTGGGCAAGAGCTCACAACAACAGAATAGAAAAGAGAACCTTTGGTTCAGACACTGCCACACCCGGCTCCGTTACGTCCGGGAGTAATGCGCATCATTCCACTTGGTGGAATTGGCGAAATTGGTCGAAACATGACCGTGTTCGAAATCGACGGCAAAATCTTGATTGTGGATGTTGGCGTGCTTTTTCCTGAAGAGCACCAGCCTGGCATTGATGTGATCTTGCCGGACTTCAGCTACCTCAAGGATCGTCTTGACGATGTAGTGGGAATCGTTTTGACTCACGGTCACGAGGACCACATCGGTGGTGTTCCTTATCTATTGCGCATGAAGCAGGACATTCCGCTGCTTGGTTCGGCGCTCACCTTGGCCTTCGTTGAGGCAAAGCTAAAAGAGCACCGCATTACGCCGTATTCAATGGTGGTCGCTGAGGGTCGCAAAGAAACACTTGCTGGATTCAACCTTGAATTCATTGCGGTAAACCATTCGATCCCCGATGCGCTTGCTGTGGTGATCAGAAGCAAGGCGGGAAGCATTCTGCACACCGGTGACTTCAAGATGGATCAGCTGCCGCTCGATGGTCGCCTAACCGATCTGCGCGCCTTCGCAAGAGTGGGCGAAGAGGGCCTTGACCTTTTCATGAGCGACTCAACGAACGCCGATGTTCCCGGATTTACTCCGCTTGAAAAAGAAATTGGCCCGGTTATTGAGAATGTTATTTCTCGCTCTAAAAAGCGCGTAATTGTTGCGTCGTTTTCTAGCCATGTGCACCGAGTCCAGCAGGTCGTTGATGCCGCTAAAGCCAATCATCGCAAGGTCGCCCTGGTTGGTCGGTCGATGGTCCGAAACATGCAAATTGCAATTGAGATGGGCTATCTAAATGCCGAAACAGAGGATTTTGTAGATCTCAAGCAGGCCGCCAATATGCCCGATGACAAAGTGGTTTACATGTCCACCGGCTCTCAGGGTGAGCCAATGGCGGTGCTTTCGCGCATGGCCAAGCTTGAGCATGACATCGAGATCGGCGAGGGCGACACCGTCATCTTGGCCAGCTCCTTGATACCAGGGAACGAAAACGCCGTTTACCGGGTGATTGACGGGCTTACCAAGTTGGGTGCCAACGTGGTGCACAAGGGCAACGCCAAGGTACACGTTTCAGGTCACGCCGCTGCAGGTGAATTGCTTTACTGCTACAACATTCTGAAACCAAAGAACGTGATGCCGGTTCACGGGGAGTACCGCCACCTAATTGCCAATGGCAAGCTAGCCGAACAAACCGGTGTGCCCCAAGAGCGAGTCTTGATCACTGAAGACGGCTGGGCTATTGATTTGCAAGATGGAATTGCCGAAGTTGTTGGCGCCGTTGAATGCGGTCTCCTTTATGTTGATGGTAAAAATGTTGGCACAATCACCGATGATGACCTACACGATCGCCGCGTTTTGGCTGAGGAGGGTTTCATCTCTATCTTTGCGGTGATTGATAAAGATACCGGTCGAGTAATTAACGGTCCTGAAATTCGCGCTCGAGCATTCGCCGAGGGAGATCATGTCTTTGACAATGTGAAGCCACTTATTGAACGAGCGCTTGCTGAAGCTGCCGGTGAGGGAGTGCGTGACACCTATGCGCTGCAGCAGGTGATTCGTCGCACAATCGGAACCTGGGTCAACAAGGCCCACCGACGTCGCCCCATGATCATCCCGGTGGTCATCGAGGGCTAACTTCGCCGTGCCTAAGGGCATCTGACAGTGCTGGCTGTTAGTTTTGAACCATGGCTACGCGTAAACCAACCCCTCGTAAACCCGCTTCAAGGGCTACGGCAGGTTCGCGCACCCGCACCAATGGGCCTCGCGGGGCCATCACGCCCAAGGCACCCGCATCCCCTCGTGCTCGTCAGGCAAACTCACGCTCAACTGGATCAAGCGAATCAGGCTCGGCCCTAACCGCTATCTACATGTTTTTTGCCCACGCGGTGGGAGCCGGTGCAAGAGCGCTAAGCCCAGACAAAATGGCAAAAGAAGATCGCCGCGATGGCTTGCCATTCTTCCTGTTTTTACTAGGCATTATCGGTGCAATTTTTAGTTGGGTTCTAATCAAGCAAGACTGGGCTCACGGAGTGCACGTCTGGACAATGGGTGCGCTTTTTGGCAGAGTCTCGTTTGCCCTTCCGGTCGTCATGATCATTTTTGCCATTTACCTGATGCGTCACCCTTCCACGATTCGTGACAATGGCCGAATCGGCATTGGCCTTTTCTTGTTCATCGTTTCGATCAGCGGTTTCTTTCACGTCTTTTTCCTGCAGGACGGCAAAGTCGTCCAGCCTTACGACGGTGAATGGACACTCGCCTACAGCGGCGGTATTTTTGGCTGGCTAATATCGGTGCCTTTTTATAACACCATCACAATCTGGGGAACCGTCCCTGTTTTAGCCGCGTTCACATTTGGTTCGCTGCTGATCATGACTAAAACTGCACCCAACCGCATCGCTGAACGACTTCGTGAACTTGCCACCTATTTATTTGGTGAATCTAAGCAGCGCGAGGCCGTTGAAGTTGTCGAAGATGAAATACCCGATGCCTTCGACGGCACCAAGGTTCCCTGGTGGCGACGTGGCAAGGGTGCCGAAGACAGTGCCTTTGACAGTGCGATCGTTCCAGCGGACGACGACGCACTCGATGGCCTATTTGGTGACGCTCTGCAGTCCACCCAGTTGGATATTCCCTCTGTGGACACTGCTAATCAAAACAGCACAGCAGTTGTAGACACCACCGCAACTGCGCCCATAACCATTCCAGCAGCCGAATTCGTAGCACCACCGGCCGCCCAAGTTTCCCCGGTTGCGGCGGCTCCGGCTTCAGCTCCGGCGGCACCAAGGGTAAATCGACCATACGTGTTGCCGCCGCTAGCGATCCTGGCCCCGGGCACACCACCCAAGGCAAAGTCGGCAGCCAACGATCAGGTGGTTACCTCAATCACCAGCGTGTTCAAAGAGTTTGGCGTAGAGGCTGCGGTAGTTGGTTTCTCACGCGGACCAACCGTGACTCGCTACGAGGTGGAGCTGGCTCCAGGTGTAAAGGTTGAAGCTGTTACGCGTTTGGCCAGCAACATTTCTTATGCTGTTGCCTCAAACGAAGTTCGAATTCTGGCTCCGATTCCAGGCAAGTCACTTATCGGTATTGAAATTCCAAACACCGATCGCGAAACCGTCTCACTGGGTGATGTGCTTCGCTCGGATGTGGCAGCTAAAAGCGCACACCCGCTGACTATTGGAATTGGTAAAGATGTTGAGGGCGGTTACGTAATCGCTAACCTTGCCAAAATGCCTCACCTGCTAGTCGCCGGTGCAACCGGTGCAGGTAAATCAAGTTTTGTAAACTCCATGATCACCTCCATTCTGATGCGGGCAAAGCCAGCAGAAGTTCGCATGGTTTTGATTGACCCCAAGCGAGTAGAGCTGGCCGCGTACCAAGGAGTACCTCACCTCATTACGCCAATCATTACCAACGCCAAAAAGGCCGCCGAGGCTTTGCAGTGGGTCGTTAAAGAAATGGACATGCGCTACGACGACCTTGCCAGTTTTGGTTTCAAGCACATTGATGATTTCAACCGTGCGGTAGTTGCCGGCGAGGTGAAAGTTCCCGAGGGCTCACAGCGCAAGCTGCAGCCTTACCCATACCTTTTGGTAGTGGTTGATGAGCTCGCTGACTTGATGATTGTTGCGCCGCGTGATGTTGAAGATTCGATTGTTCGCATTACTCAGTTGGCTCGTGCCTCTGGTATTCACCTCGTGCTCGCAACCCAGCGACCTTCGGTTGACGTGGTGACCGGTCTGATTAAAGCAAACGTGCCAAGCCGTTTGGCATTCTCTGTGACCTCGGTAACCGACTCTCGAGTTATCTTGGACCAGCCCGGTGCCGAAAAACTTATCGGTCAGGGTGACGCTCTGTTTTCGCCGATGGGAACCAACAAGCCAATGCGTGTTCAGGGTGCGTGGCTGGCCGAGGCGGAACTTCAGCGCATCGTTGATCATGTGAAGCAACAAATGGAGCCTGAGTATCGTCAGGATGTTGATGCCCCGGTTTCTGCAAAGAATATGGTCGATGCTGACATCGGTGATGATTTAGATGTTCTTCTCCAAGCAGCCGAGCTAATCATCAGCTCCCAGTTTGGTTCCACCTCAATGTTGCAACGCAAGCTACGAGTTGGTTTTGCGAAGGCCGGTCGCCTCATGGATCTTCTGGAATCCAGAAATATTGTTGGCCCAAGTGAGGGCTCAAAAGCTAGAGACGTGATGGTAAAACCAGAGGACCTGCCTATGGTGCTGGCTCAGCTAAGGGGTGAGCCAGGCGCATCCGCCTCGCCCGCAGTTGCCGCAGCAGCTGCAGTTATCGATGCTGAACCCGCCGCCAGCAATTTAGCAGCCGGAGATTTTGAAGACTTCATTCCTCGCGAGAACGTGGACCGTTCAATCATCACCGGCGGTAATGGCTTTGGTGATGATGAAGACGGCGACGAAGATGCCTGGAAATTGACGGGTCGTCAATAATGACTCAAGCAGCTGACAAGTCAAACCTGATTGAAAAATCAGCAAAATCAATTTTCAATCTGCCAAATATCATCACCATGGCCCGCATTCTTTGCGTTCCATTTTTTGTTTGGTCGCTTTTTGCGATTGAGCCAGAGTCAAATGCTCGGTGGTTTTCCGTATTAATTTTCATCGTCATCATGATCAG
>JACCDY010888564.1_pt1 | contig 11833 bp, 8 predicted proteins | sample 7446391 | NCBI WGS metagenome assembly JACCDY01 (sample SAMN15323451, study PRJNA562643) | freshwater metagenome | isolation source: river surface water | place: USA:Blue River Watershed | collected 2017-08-18
AACAGGCCCAGACCGGAACCCGACAGGCGGCGTGCGCGTGGGCTGCGGTAATACTTTTCAAACAGACGATGGGCATCGGGCAAGCCTGCAGGGCCTGTTGTGTTGCGCACTTGCCAGAGCCAGCCGGGCTGGCCGTTGCGCATCGACGGCGCCAGTGTGAGCTGGATGCGGCGCTCGGCTGTCCCGTATTTGCAGGCGTTGTCCAGCAGATTGCCCAGCACGATGGACAGCATCTGCGCATCCGTCTGCAGCCCTTCGGAGCTTTCGGGGGCCTGCAGGTCCACCCGCTCCGGCGCGCGGCAACTGCGAATGCACGCCCGGGTGATTTCCTGCGGATCGACCACTTGCCAGTCCGGCTGCAGCCCCTGGTCGGCCAGCTGCCCGGTATGCACACAGCGCTCGATCACCTGGTTCATGTCGGCGATGGCCCGTTCCATGGCCTCGGGTTTGAGCTGGCCCGCCTCCATCCACATGCGCAAGGTGGCCAATGGGGTCTTCATCTCGTGCGCCAACATGGCAAAGAGCTGGCTTTGTTCTTCGCGGTGGCGCTTTTCGTCTTCGGCATGCTGCTGGCTGCGTTGCAGCGCCAGTGCCGTCTGCATCTGCTCCTGGCGCATGGTGCGGGCGCGGATCTGCAGCATGACGAACATCACCAGGCCATCCATCACGGTGTGGGCCAGGGTCCCAAAAAGCACAATTGGCCGTGGCGCAAACCAGCCGAGGTGCATCATGATGGGCAAAGTGCTGAGTGTTGAGTACACCACCAGGTAAACCATGAACACCGGCAGAGGAATACCCTGCTTCGTCCGTTTGGGGATCGCAGTGGCCAGTGCGAGCAGGAGAAGTGCAAAGCAGACCAGAGCACCGGTGTTGGCCATGCGCAGCATCAGGTGAGTTTGTATTGACCACTGCAGTGCAGGTAACAAGGCGATCAAAAATGCCGTAAGGCGACAAGCCCGCAAGACCCAGCGCGAGGGCCGGTAGCCCTCAATGAGCAGACTGAGAAACCAGGTCGTCACACTGATCACCCAGATGAAAATGCTGGACGCGATGGTGGTCAATACACCCTCATGCAGCATCGGACCGATGACGATGCGCGCAAAGCCCAGGACAAAGAAAGCGAATATGGTCGCGAAAACTTGCTTGATGGCAAATGCCAGGATCACCTTTTCGCGCGAGATCCACCACTGCGCCAGCGCCCAAACTGTAAAGATGGCTGACGCAGCCGTTACAAAGCCCACCAACCATTCCTGCAGCCGGTTTTTTTGCTGAGCGTGACCGTAGGGCAGCACCTCCACATGTAAAGTGCGCACACTGGTACTGCGGATTTGCAGATACACCGACCTGGCATGGTCAATCGCCGGGATCGGCAGCGAGAAATTGATGGAGGCCAGATCGTCACCGCCAGGAGGCAGCGCATCCCCGGTGCGAAGCACCAAGCCGGAAGCTGGATCATGCAGCGTCACATAGTCCAGATAAGACGGGCGCACCCTGACCACCCAAGGTGTTCGCCCCCCTTTTTCAGCTGCTTGCAGCTGCAGCCGTACCCAGACCGTTTCTGTGCCGAAACCCCAGGATTTCCATTCAGGCAAGGGCTGCCAGTCGGTGGTTTTTACGGCGTCCTGCAGTGTCTCTTGCCCCGTGTGATCCATCCGCCACTGGGCTGATTCCACCAGAGAGGACTGTGGCGGCGCAGAGCCCGGTGCGCAAGCAGTCAGCCACAGCGATGCGCAAAGCAGCAGCAAGAGACGGAAGACAGAGAGGAACATTGGCGTGGCTTGTAGAGAAGAGGAGAGGCCAGAGACACTGTGTGTATTCTGCGTCGGTTAGATCTGGTTGGTTTTAAGGATTGCTTGTCTCTAGATTGTCGAATTAAGCAATTTTGTCTGCTTTATTAATTCGATCTGGAGCGTTGCCTTGAACAACATCTGCAAAGTGGTCTGGAGCCACGTCCACCAACAGTTTGTGGTGGTGTCCGAAATCGCCTCGTCGCTGGGCAAAGCCAAAAGCACCCGCGCTGTCTCTGCGTCTGTGGCGCGGGGCGCAAGTGGCATTCAAGCGAGCATTCGCACGCTTTGCATGGCAGTGGCCTGTGCCGTGCTGGCGCCTGCGGCTTGGGCTCAGGCGGCGGCATTGCCTGCGGGGGGGCAAGTGGTGGCGGGTCAGGGCAGTGTTCACACGCAGGGCTCGGTCATGACGGTCAATCAGGCCACCCAGCGCATGGCGCTGGATTGGCAGAGTTTCAACATTGGCGCTGGCCAGACGGTGAACTTTGTGCAGCCCAACGCGCAGGCCACAGTGCTCAACCGCGTGCTGGGCAGTGATGTGTCCACCATTCAGGGCCAGATCCATGCGAATGGTCGTGTGTACCTGCTCAACCCCAATGGCATCCTGTTCACGCCCAGTGCGCAGGTCAACGTGGGTGGCCTGGTGGCATCCACGCTGGGTATGAGCACCGCCGACTTCATGGCCGGCAATGATCGGCTGGCAGGCGACAGCACCAGCGCCGTGACCAACCAGGGCCAGATTCGCACCGCGCAGGGCGGTACCGTGGCGCTGGTGGCGGCCAGGGTGACCAACGTGGGTGAAATTTCTGCACCCTCTGGATCGGCGTTGCTTGCCGCCGGTCGCAAGGTGCGGCTGGACCTGGGTGGCCCCGCGCAAATTGAGGTGGAAGAGGGCGCCCTCAATGCCCTGATCGAGCAAAGCGGCAGCATCCGCGCGGCCGACGGCATGGTTTACCTGACGGCCAAAGCTGCCTCGCAGCTCAGTGGCAGTGCCATCAACCAGAGCGGCCTGATCGAAGCCGGCAGCATTGACGCCAAAGGCGGTCTGGTGGTGCTGGAGGCAGACCACATCCGTTTGGGTAGTGGCAGCCGCATCGACGCCACTGGCGCCAAAGGCGGCGGCACTGTGCTTGTCGGCGGCGATTGGCAAGGCAGCGGCAGCCTGCGGCAGGCCACCACAGTGATGATGGAGTCCGGCAGTGTGATCGATGCCAGCGCCACAGATAACGGCAACGGCGGCAAAGTGGTGCTGTGGAGTGATGTGCACAACGCCAATTCGGTGACCACCGCCAGCGGGGCCATTTACGCCAAGGGCGGCAGCCAGGGGGGCGACGGCGGACGGATCGAGACTTCAGGGGCCAAGCTGAACACCGCAGCCATTCAAGTGGACGCCAGCGCCCAAGTGAGTCAAGGCAAAGCAGGTCTTTGGTTGATCGACCCTTACGACTACGTGATTGACAGCACAGCTGCTACCAACATCGTGAATGCGTTGAACGCTGGTGCGAGCGGGACCAGTGTTGAAGTCACTACCCAAGCCGATGCTGCGAATTACGGCAGTACCGGTTCAGCTGCGGGCAACATCACGGTCAGCAGCGCGATCAATGCCACCAGTGCGGCCGACTTATCTTTGACTGCCGATGGCACCGTCACGCTGAACGCGCCTGTCTCAGTGGGTGGCAATGTCTCCATCACCACCACAGGACTGTCAGGCACGGGCGGTATTGCCTTGGGTTCTGGCAAGTCTTTGACGGTCAACCAGTCTGGGAACAGTACGTACAGCGGTGTCATATCGGGAACAGATGCCTCCTTGGTCAAACAAGGTACAGGTGCGCTGACCTTGTCGGCCGATCACACCTACACCGGCAGTACAACCATTTCGGCTGGAACTTTGCAAGTGGGTAACGGCGGAGCCACAGGCTCTTTGGCCACTTCCAATGTGGTCAACAACGGCAATCTGGTTTTTTACACGGGGTCCGACAAAGCGATTCCTTATGTGATCAGTGGCACGGGCAGCGTAGAGGTTAAAGGCGGCGAGTACACGATATTCAACAATTACTTGACCACCGGCAATCAAACCATTGCCACAGGCACCACCGTTTTAGATGTGCTTGAAAGAATTGCAGGCGGTCAACAAGGCGGTCTGTATATCAATTGTGTGGCTGGCACTTGCGGAACAATTCCTGCAGGGGCTTACAACAAAAAATACGATGCATCCACAAACACTGCCACATTTCAGATTCAGACCTATTTCTATGGTGGTCCGACCAATCAATTCACGAAGGTGGTCTTCGTGAAGTTATCGGCATCGGGCAGCAATGTGGTTGTTTCTTCGTATGGCGGAAGAGTCGTAGGTGGGCTAGCCAGAAATGCCGTCTACAAAGTTGGTAACCATCTGGGGACAGATTTTTCAGATTTATCTGTGACAGGTGTCAATGATTTTGGCTTGGCCACGTCAATTGACGGCCCTGGATACGGCGTTGCCCAGCTGTACGCCAGCACGAAAACCCAGTTCACCGCTGCAAATACCTACACAGGACAAACCACCATCAGCAATACGGTGACAGCATCAACAAGTTACGGTCTGAACGGTGGCGCTACCGCCTCGTATTCCAGGATGACCTCAGGCATTCTTGAGTTGGTCGGCGCCGGTTCAATTTCCGATACGTCTGCTGTCGTGAACAATGGCGTATTGATTTTTAACCGCAGCGATGATGTTGCGTTCAATAAGGACATCTCAGGCACTGGCAACGTCGTTAAAAACAACACCAATACCGTCACTTATACCGGTGCCGGAACTTACACCGGCATCACTTACGTCAATGACGGCACCTTTTCGGTGGGCAGTGGCAGCACCGACGGCAGCTTGACCAGCAATATCAACAACAAAGCGAACGTCACATTCAACCGAAGCAATGATTTTGTTTACGCAGGCATTGTTTCTGGCACAGGTACCCTGACCAAAGAAGGAGCGGGTAATCTCACCCTGACGGCCAACCAAACCTACACTGGCGCGACCACCATCACCGCGGGTCAGTTGGTCTTGTCCAACAATGCGCCTACCAAAGGCACCAGCAGTTTTGCTGGCCCAGGGCAATTGGTCGTACAGCCTTCGGGGGATGATTTCGCGGCAGACTTTTCAACCAGTGGCTGGACATTTGATTCGATGCTGGGTGGCTTGACCATCGGCAAGAGCGCGAGCGGTGCCGATGGAACTGCGGATAAAAACGTGACTGTGAACAGCGCCATCAACATCGCTGGCCCCGTCAGCCTTTATGGGGGCAATGTGGCCATCAATGCTGCTTTGACAGCCAGCAGTGTCACGCTCAAAGGCTCGGGCGCAGTGTCACAAACCGGAGCCATCACCGCCAATGATTTACTGCTGTTGGGTGGAAACGTCACTCTTGATCACGCCAGCAACAATGTGAGCACACTGGCGGCCAGCGGTGTTGGAAGTGTCAAATACTGGGACAGCAATGCCTTAACGATTGGAACTGTTTCTGGTAGGGATGGAATCACTGCGACAGGCGCAGTGGATGTGCAGACACTCAGCGGTAACCTTACCGTGGCCAAAGACGTTGTCACAACCGATGTCACCAGCGGCGCTGTGATCCTGAATGCCAGCAAATCAACCAACATCGCATCGGCGGCGCCATCAGTGGGTGCGGACACAGCAGGTGACATCCTCATTGGCGATGATGTATTGATCACCACTGGTACCAATGGCCGTGTGTTGCTTTACACGGGCAGCATAGACAACAGCACAGGCGTGGCCAGTGCGGCGGACAGCGGAAATCTGCGCTATGGCAGTGACGAAACGACGACCCGTTTCAATACCTCGACGGCTTCGCTGGGATCTTCCGGTACCTTTGCCATCTACAGGGAAAGACCCAGCCTGGGTGGCACCTACGTGTATGGCGAGAGCCTGCCTCAAGGCATGCAGGTGACTAACCCGGTCATGACGGGCAACTACCTCAATGCGGGCAGCTACACCATGGCTTCGGGCGGTAACTCGAACCTGGCTGACCTGGGCTATTCCTCTGGTGTGACGGTGACCGCACGTCCGATTACCATCACAGCCAACAGTGGGAAAACCAAGGTTTACGGGGAAAGCGACCCGGTGCTGACCTACACCACGGAAGCCAATGGCACGGGCCGGGGGCTGATGGACGGTGACGTCTTTACAGGCGCACTTTCGCGGGCTGCCGGTGAGAGCGTTGGTAACAACTACGCCATCATGCAGGGTACGCTGGCCAATGGCAATTACACGATCACCTTCAACGGTGCCAACTTTGCAATCACGCCTCGCCCGATCAATATCACTGTCGACAGCGGACAGAGCAAGGTGTACGGCAACGCAGATCCCGCGCTGACCTATACCCTGGAAGCCAACAGCGCAGGCAGAGGATTGGTCAATGGTGACACCTTCTCCGGTGTGCTGGCACGTGCTACTGGTGCCAACGTGGGTAACAGTTACGCCATCACGCAGGGCACGCTCGCCAACAGCAACTACATCATCAATTTTTCGGGTGGAAACTTTGCAGTGACTCCGCGCCCGATTACGGTAACCATCGATGCCAAGAGTAAGACCTATGGCGACAGCGATCCAACGCTGTCTTACAGCATCAGTGGCGGCAACCTGATCGGCAGCGATGTGCTCACCCTCTCGAGGGTCAGTGGTGAGAACGCGGGCAACTACGCCATCACAGCGGCCAACAGCAACTATGCGGTCACCGCCAACAGCGCGAATCTGACGATTGGGCCTCGTGCGCTTGGTGTATTGATTGACAGCAAGAACAAGCGCAGCGGTGATTCCGATCCGGCATGGACGTACCAGCTCCTGAATGGCAGCCTGCTGTCCGGCGATGAGCTCACGCTTTCTCGCCTTGCAGGCGAAGCCCCCGGCAAGTATCTGATTTCGGCCGCCAACCCCAACTACCAGATCAGCGCTGACGATGCTTACCTCACCGTTGCCAACCGCATCGAGTCACCCACCTTGGTCAATGGTCTGCTGACCGTGGCGCCTGTGCAGCCAGCGGCCCAGGCCACCAGCTCAGCCGCGCTGTCGGCTCCTCAGGCGATCGTCAACCCGGTGGCACCTCTGGCCAGTGCCAATGCCTCCGCGCAGGTCTCCAGCGGTTTGATGATGATTCCTGTAGGTGCAGACCAAGCCAAAGTGCTTGAAGCAGCCGCCATGCCCTCGGCAGATAAGTCCGAGGGCAGCGCCAAGCCCGCAACGGCAGGCTGGTTGCAGTCGGCGCAGGCGCTGGGCTATACCGGCGTGCTGGTGGTGGAGGGGGGCGTTCGCCTGCCTGACAGTGTGCGCTGAACGTAAAAGGAATTCCAATGAAAAACACGATGCAATTGACTCTTCTGGTGGCAGGCCTGCAGGTGGCGGGTTTGACCACATCCTTTTCGGTCTTCGCGCAAGTCGCACCAGATGCAGGCAGCAGCCTGGAGCTGCTGCGCAGACAGCCTCAGCCATTGCCGCTGGGCCCAGCCCTGACGGTGCCCGAGCGCGAGATGGCCAGGGCCTTGAGCGGCCAGGCGGTGCAGGTTCGCTCCGTCGTCCTTCAGGGCAACACCCGCCTGAACACCGAGTCGGTGCTGGAGGCGGTGGGGGCCAGCCAGGCCATCGCGCAGCCACTGAACATTGACGGCTTGCGCGCCCTGGCCGATCAGGTGACAGCACATTACCGCGAACAGGGTTACCCGTTTGCGAGGGCTTTGGTGCCAGTGCAAGACCTCAAGGACGGTCAATTGGTGATCCAGGTTCTCGAAGGGCGATACGGCAAGGTTCTGGCCAAGTCGGTCGATGTCCCGCTGGCCGAAACCGCGCAGGGCTTTTTGGGCTCACTGGTGACCGGTGAGGTCATCGCCTCGCCGGCGCTGGAGCGCGCCACTTTGCTGATCAATGATTTGCCAGGTGTGGGTGTGGTGCCGGTCATGAAGCCGGGTGCGCAGACAGGTGCTGGCGATCTGGACGTTTTGGTCGAGCAGGTTCAAACGAGCACGGCGAGTGTCAGCTTGGACAACCACGGCAGCCGCTACACCGGCCCTTACCGCTTGCAGTTCAATGGTGCCATCAACCGCGCGTTCACTGTGGGTGACCAGCTGAGCCTGACCGGTATCGCACCGTTACAGGGTCTGTGGGTTGGCAGCGTCAATTACGGGTTGCCTTTGGGCAGCGATGGCTTGCGTGCGCAAGTGGGTGTGAGCCGTCTGCACTACAAGCTGCGGGAAGATTTCGAAGGTTTCAACGGGCAGGCGGATGTGCGCAGCTTCACGCTGAGCTACCCACTGATCCGCAGCCGTGCCCTGAACCTGTCTGCCGCGCTGGCCTACCAGAACAAGGAGCTCAAGGATGTGAGCACCTTCCAGACGGTGAACAAGAAGGCAGAAGTGACGCCCCTGACACTGTCGTTTGACCAGCGAGATGCCCTGCTCGGGGGTGGGCTGAGCTATGGCGCTTTGTCGGCCGTGTCTGGCAAGGTGAATGCGGGTGCTGGCGCTCAGACGTTTACCAAGTGGACGCTCGATGCCGCCCGCATACAACAGTTGGGCGAGGGCTGGAGCTTGTATGGACGCTGGTTCCAGCAGCACACATCAGACAATCTGGACAGTTCCGAGAAAGCCCTGCTGGGTGGTGCCACTGGCGTTCGTGCTTACCCCTCCGGTGAAGCTGCCGGTGACAAGGCACGCTTGCTGCAGGCCGAGTTGCGTTATAGCACTGGTGTCTGGTCGCCATTTGTGTTTTACGACTACGGCAGGGTCAAGGTCGACGCACGCCCCGATCTGGTGAGCTTGTCGAGCGCAGACAAAACCCGCTCGGGTGCCGGCTTTGGTTTGCGCTACCATGACGGAGTAATCAGTTGGAATGCGACTGTGGCCTGGCGCATTCAGGGGGGTGTGCCTGAGGCCGATGCCAAAACCGCTGGGAGTCCCAGGGTATGGCTGGAGGCACGCCACACGTTTTGAGTTTCAAAGCGCTTCCGGCGTCATATCACATCCTACTCGCCAGCTGGCTTGGATGAAGCCTAATGAATGGCTTGATCAAGCCAGTTAGGCGGTGTGGCTAGATTGCTTAGCCAAAACGGTCAATGGTTTACCCATGGAATATCGGCTTTTAGCCAAACCAAGACTCTACGTCGCCCAACTCACGACGGCTTGGGAGGAGGTGCCTGTGGTGCGAGGTCGGGATGACCAACAGGGTTTTATTTATTGGGCCGTATCAGCTTCGCAGCCAGGCTCATTTTTCTCCGCCAGCCACTCATGCCGCGCCTGTCTAAGAAAGTTCAGCAACGGTGCTTCAGCGAAAAGAAAGCAGTCGCTTGATGCGATTGAGAAAGCCGTGCAGTCGGCCCTGAAAGGTGTCCCTGACACTCCCAGGATCGAAGTATTCGCCGAGCCCGGTGCCGTGGGGATTGCGGTCCCGCTTGGCGTAAGTCCAATGGGGTGTACTTTCCCAAATGGACGAAAACTTCTTATTGCCGATGGCCTCGGGTTGCTTCTTTGTGTTCATGAGAGGCCCTTTCATAGGGTATTTTTAGGGCGTCTTGAATGATCGCATCTTTCATCATGGCTACCCAATCCTCTTCGCTCATGGGTTCTGGTACTACCAAAATAGAGCCAGTCATACCTTCTAGCCGAGCACGCTCAATGGCTTTGTCTGGTGTCTCGTGCCGCCCAAACCTCACGACACCACAGGTGGGTTGGCCACCCGTGCGGCCACGCTCGATTGCCAGCAGGCGCATCTCAAGTTTTCTCAGGTTATTACCCATGTAACCCCTCTCGGTTTGTGTGCGTGGCTTCCAGTGCTTCGATGCGGGTAATCAGTTCGTCAATTTCAGCCACACGGGCCAGAGCGCCAATTGCCCCTATCAGTGATGCGCCCTGGCTGGGGGCCAGCTCGCCGGTAGCGACCGCTGTCAGCACGGCTCTGGCCTGGTTAGTCAGGGTTCCGTCTGGCAGGGTCAGCGCCTGGGCGGGTTCGACTGCTCGCAACGGTGCAACGGTCCGCTCCAGCAGCAGGCGGGCGGCGCCAACGTCTCCCTCCAGGGCCTTGACCACAAGTGCCTTCAGCAGCTCAGGCACATGCGCCGCGATGGCAGCGCGCATCTCGGCCACCTTTCCAGTACCGGCGGGCCTCCCCTTCGGGTTACCACTCTCTCCGGCTTTCCAGCGGCCGGGCCGCTTCTTCTTGGCGGGTGCAGTCATTTGTATCCTTCCTGTTAAATCAAGGCCGCCTGGTCGGTCTTGTCGGCGCCCTTACCCTGCTTCGGTTCCGGCTTCGTTGCTGGCGCTGGCGTCGGCGCATCGGCAGGCTGGCCATCCTCGTCAGGCAGGTCCGCGCAGAACTCGTCGGCCATTTCCGTCAGGGCCGTGACTTTCACCAGCTCGAAACTCAGGTCCGCGTGCTTGTGGTCGGAGTAGTGCTTGATGTAGTCGCACAGAAGGTCGATGTGAAAGGCGAGATTGCGCAGCCGGCGCGCTAGGGTCTTTACGGGTTGAGAAATCATCCAGCCGGCCGGCTCCATTCCGGCGAAGCGCTCAGCAAAGTAGCGCAGTTGCAGCGGGTGAATCAGGACCGTGCTCTCATGCATGTCGTCTTGTTGGGTCAGCATCACGGCATTGCCATACTCGTCGTTTATGAGTTCGGCGGTCACGTGGTGGAAGATTTCTTTGGTCATCTTGGTTCTCTCGATGCATTCAAGTTGGCGTGGGTTCAAGCAGGTTGGAAAAAAATCCGGCCGGGATTTCCCTCAGTCGCTTGTAGTTGCCTTGTCCTTGTGCACCCGCTTTCTGCTCAATGAACTGGTAAAGATATATAGGAGTGCTATACGGTGCCCTATGGGGCTCCTTCCCTGGCAAGTCTGAAAACATCGCTGAAACCCGCATGGTTGATGGACTTTTTACGATTTCAGCCATGTTCATGGGATGCCCTGGTCGCTCTTCCCATGGTTCACTGTGTGCCCTGGTTTTGGCCTGGACCAGTTCACGTGGTACCACGGTGACTGGCACGACGTGCCCTAGGCTTTTAAATTTCTCGGGACTGCTTTTCGCAGCGGCTTCTGCGGCTGCAATCAGTTCTTTGCCTTTCTGCACGCTGCTGACGCGCTTCCAGTCGTTGGTCGCGGGCATTGCTTCCAGGTGCTTGGCCGGTATCTCATAGCACTCACGGTCTGTCAGGCGGTATAGGCTGGGCAGCCGCTGTCCGCCTTTGTTGCATCCACCTTTCCTAGCCAAGGCAACCAGCCCAACAGCACACAAAGCACGAAGACTTCGTGCCAAGGTCTTGGGATGACTTATGCCGCAATTTTTTGCGCGACTAAGTGGCAAGCTCAGGTCGCCATTGTTGTAGCCTTTGTGCGCACGCAGAAGGGCTAGGTATGCCAGCACGTCATGGGGGGATAGGGCTGCGAATGCAGGGCTGTCATAAACATCCGCGTACACACGCAGGCTGTGGCCTCGTGGGTCACGTTGTGGTTTGGTCTTGGACATGTCCTAGCCCTCAGACGTCAAACAGATAGGAGGAGACCAGTACCGCAAAGCCTTTTTGCTTCAGGCGATAACGGCCAGGATTGCAGGGCTTGCCATCACGGTCGATACGTTTGACCTTCTGCATGTCAATTTTGACGCCCTTGCGACGCAATGCGCTGATGATGGCCGGGCCGTTGGATGCACCAGCAATTCGGTCGATTTCTTCGCGCCACGTCCAACCATCGCCGGCCAGCATCAGAGCTAGAGCAACGCGCAATTGTCGTGGGCAGAGTTTCAGCGGCTTGCACTCGACGCAGGGTGCCTGGGGCGCATTAGCCTCGGTGTGCGCGGCGTTTTTCTTGTCCATCACGCCACTCCCAGTAGTGCCCGGATAGCGGGGACCGGCCAACCAAGGCGGCCATTCATGCGGATTGGCCGAATGGGGCCGTTCTCATTGCACGCCCAGCACCGTAAGGTCTGCGGTCTGCGCATCAGGTAGTAGGCGGCCTGCTCGGTCGGCACGACGGGCTTTGTGACAAGCTCCAGTGGTGGGAAGTGATTGGGCGTGT
>JACCDY010094632.1_pt1 | contig 11832 bp, 10 predicted proteins | sample 7446391 | NCBI WGS metagenome assembly JACCDY01 (sample SAMN15323451, study PRJNA562643) | freshwater metagenome | isolation source: river surface water | place: USA:Blue River Watershed | collected 2017-08-18
AGTACTGCTGGATGTCGCCCATCACCTTCAGCGAGAACTCGGTCGAGAAGATGCAGGTGTTCTGGCCCTGGTCTTCCTTCAGGATGTCGGCCTGCACCGTGCCGCGCACGTTCTGCAGCACCCAGGCCTTGATCTTCGCGGTCTCTTCGGCATTCGGCTCGCGGCCCTGGTCGGCGCGGAACTTGTCGAGCTGCTGATCCATCGCGGTATTCATGAACATCGCGAGGATGGTCGGCGCCGGGCCGTTGATGGTCATCGACACCGAGGTGGTCGGGTCGCACAGGTCGAAGCCGTCGTACAGCACCTTCATGTCTTCGACGGTCGCGATCGACACCCCCGAGTTGCCGACCTTGCCGTAGATGTCGGGACGCAGCGCCGGGTCGGCGCCGTACAGCGTCACCGAGTCGAATGCAGTCGACAGGCGCTTGGCCGGCATGCCTTCGGACACCAGCTTGAAGCGGCGGTTGGTACGGAAGGCGTCGCCTTCAACGGCGAACATGCGCGTCGGGTCTTCGTTCTCGCGCTTGAACGGGAACACGCCGGCGGTATACGGGAAGCTGCCGGGCAGGTTTTCCTTCATCAGCCAGGTCAGCAGGTCGCCCTGGTCGTTATAGGTCGGCAGCGCGACCTTGCGCACGCGGTTGCCCGACAGGGTTTCGTAATACAGGCGGGTGCGGATTTCCTTGTCGCGGATCTTCACCACATGCTCGTCGCCCGAATAGGTGGCACGCAGTTCCGGCCAGCTGTCGAGCAGCTGGCGTGCATCCGGTGCCAGCGCCTGGTCACGCTGGGTGATCAGGTCGTCGAAATCGGCATGCTTGCCTGCATTGAACAGCAGACGCTTGGCTTCCGACAGCTGCTGGCGCTCGCGCGCGATGGTGGCTTGCTTGTCGACGCGGCGATGGTAGTGGCGCACCGTGTCCGAGATCTCGGCCAGGTAGCGGCTGCGGGCCGGCGGCACGATCGCGTTGCGGCCGCTGGACGAGCGCACGTCAACCCTCGCCAGCTTGCCGGCGCCGGCCTTCAAGCCCAGCTCGGTCAGCTTGGGCAGCAGGCCCTGATACAGCGCGGTGACGCCATCGTCATTGAAGCGCGACGCCTGCGTGCCGAACACCGGCATCTGTTCGGGCGACAGGCTCCAGGCTTCACGGTTGCGCTGCACCTGCTTGGCGACATCGCGCAGTGCATCCTGCGCACCCTTGCGGTCGAACTTGTTGATGGCGACGAAGTCGGCAAAGTCCAGCATGTCGATCTTTTCCAGCTGCGATGCGGCGCCGAATTCGGGCGTCATCACGTACAGGCTGGCGTCCACGTGCGGCACGATCGCCGCGTCACCCTGGCCGATGCCCGAGGTCTCGACGATCACGAGGTCATAGCCGGCGACGCGGCAGGCGGCGACCACATCGGGCAGCGCCTGCGAAATTTCGGAACCCGCTTCACGCGTGGCCAGCGAGCGCATGAACACGCGCGACTGGCCGCCCCACGGACCGATCGCATTCATGCGGATGCGGTCGCCCAGCAGCGCGCCGCCCGACTTGCGGCGCGACGGGTCGATCGAGATCACGGCGATGTTGAGCTGGTCGTCCTGGTCGATGCGCAGGCGGCGGATCAGTTCATCCGTCAGCGACGACTTGCCGGCGCCGCCGGTGCCGGTGATGCCGAGCGCGGGAATATGGGCCTTGCCGGCGCCGGCGTGCAGGGCCTTCTTCAATTCAGGCGATGCCTTGCCGTTTTCCAGTGCCGTGATCAGCTGCGCCAGCGGGCGCTGGCGCGCGACCATGTCACCCTGCTGCAGTGCCTCGGCCGACTGCGGTGCGTACACCGACAGGTCGACATCGCACGACTGGATCATGTGCAGGATCATGCCGACCAGGCCCATGCGCTGGCCATCTTCCGGGCTGAAGATGCGCGTGACGCCGTAATCGTGCAGTTCCTGGATCTCGGCCGGCACGATCACGCCGCCGCCGCCGCCGAACACCTTGATGTGCTCGCCACCGCGCTGCTTCAGTAGGTCGATCATGTACTTGAAGTACTCGACGTGGCCGCCTTGGTAGCTGGAGATCGCGATGCCTTGCGCATCTTCTTGCAGTGCGGCGGTGACGATTTCATCAACCGAACGATTGTGACCGAGGTGAATCACTTCCGCGCCCTGAGCCATCAGGATGCGTCGCATGATGTTGATCGAGGCATCGTGGCCATCGAACAGGGAGGCGGCAGTTACGAAGCGGACTTTGTTCTTGGGTGTGTACGTAGTCAGGCTTTGGGCGACGGACAGGTCGGTCATGGGGATCTCCGGGCAGGCTTGCGGCCGCTTGTGGCGGCCGGGTCGTTCAGGTTGACGCTTACGTCAACGTAAAGCGCGAGTATAGCCGGAAACCAGCCTTGTCCACAGGACATGCCGTACGGAAAATCAGGCAAAAATAAGGGGGAGCGGTCAGCTGGCGCTGCCAAGGCCGGCCAGCCGATGCAAGGCCAAGTCCTGCAACTCGCGCTGGCCGATGTCGTGCCGGCCGAGCTCGACAGCCCAGCCGAACAGGTGGGCAGCGGCTTCCCGATCGCCGAGCGCCAGCAAGCATTCGCCGAGCCGATAGGCTGCCGCCATGTGGAATTCGTCAATTTGCAGAACGTGCCGAAACAGCATCGTGGCGTAGTCGATGATGCCCAACCTTTGCAGGCAGCTGGCGGCGAGGAAGGCATCGTCCGCATGCTGCGCGCGCGCACTGTGACAATGCAGCGCCAGCGGCAGCGCGAGCAGGAACTCGCCTTGCTCGCAGAGCGAGAAGGCGACGCGGTAGCGGAGGTCAAGATCCGCGTGGGTCAGCCCTGCGCAATCGGCCAGCGTGATGCCTGCGGCCAGCTGATTGCCGTGATTGGCCGCCAGCGCAGGCATCTGTTCCAGCCAGACCAACGAGCTCTCGACCAGCTCGCGGGTGTTCGCGTCGTACAGATGGCGGCTGGCCTGCGCGGCTTGTTGCAGCAGGGGGTTCATCGGCGGTGGCCTCAGGCCGGATGCGTTTCGGGTTGACCCGGTTCAGCAATGGGCAAGGTGAGACTGCTCGTGACAAAGGCGATGGCCAGTCCGACCGCGCCCGCAATCATCACGCCTGCAGATTCCCCCCGCTTGGCATCCACGGCCGGATTGCCCGGTACGGTAAATGTCATCCCGCCGAAAATGATGGCGGCCAGACTGCCGCAGCCAAGCAGGATGGCGCCACCGCGGACCAGATATCGCACGTGGGGAGTGCATGCCGGGGAATACGCGGCATTGCCGTCGGCAGCAGGGGCGGGAATAGCGCCTGCACCGCTTCTTTGGCCTGCGACGCTCGATGCATCACGCTTCTCGACGCCGAGCCCCACAGTTCCCTGTGGCGCGCCCGCGGAGGACGAGTCGTCTGTCGCCGACGATGATGACGACGCAGTGCTGACACTCTTGCTGTTTGTCTCGTCGACATGCGGGGACTTTCCGCGGATGTCGTAGGAGCTTGCAGATGAAACGGAGCTGGACATGACTTTCCTTTCTGACGAGCTTGGTTGCGCCAAACGGCCAATACGCCGCGGCATCCGCGCCTAAGTAACGACAGAAAAAGGAGGTTTCCGCTCCGGTGAAGAAGGTGTGCGGTGAAAGCCCGCAGCAGCTCAGCCGGGGTTTGAACGAATCAAAGCGCGATGACTAGCGCTTCAGCCGCGACGTCATGATGGCCGCGACCTCGCCATTCGCATGCGCGTCGTCAGGATTCGACAGCCCTGCAACAACCCCGCGGGCGTCTTCTTCGCTGCGGTTCTGGCTCATCTTCCATTTTCCCTGGATCTGCGTGATCGCGATCTCGAGCCCGACGATGGCCTTCAGTTGCGTGTCGATGAAATCTGCCGGTGCGTCATCGAGCTTCCATGGCGCCGCTCTTGGCTGCTCCATCACATCGGTGAACTCGCTTACCTGACCGCGCAGCCAGTTGGCTGATTCGATAACGGTCGGTATCCCCCGCACCTGCACCATCTCGTAGTTCCAGGTCGGGACCACCTTGTGGGTCGCCTGCTTGGACGGATACCAGTTGGGGCTGACATAGTTGTCGGCGCCCCGGAAGACAATCAGGCATTCATCGATTGCCTGCAGATCTTGCCAGTGCGGATTGGCGCGGGCGAGGTGGGCCACTAGCACAGGCTTGCCTTCCTTTTCCCGATGAAGGAAAGGTGCCGGCGAAGCCAGCAGCCCGGAAGGGCCGGCAGAAACCAGCATCCCCAGCGGGTGACGACGGATCAGATCGAGCAGTACGTCCAGGTTCGTTGCTGAAAAGCTGGCGGGGACGTACATGCGCTGCGAGCTCACTCCACCGTGACGGATTTCGCCAGATTGCGCGGCTTGTCGACATCGGTGCCGCGCGCCAGCGCCGTGTGATACGCAAGCAGCTGCAACGGTACGACATGCAGGATCGGCGACAGCAGTCCGTAGTGCTCGGGCATACGGATCACGTGCAGGCCGTCGCCGGATGCGATGCGCGAATCGGCGTCGGCGAAAACATAAAGCTGACCACCACGCGCACGCACCTCCTGCATGTTCGACTTCAGCTTCTCGATCAGCGCATCATTCGGCGCTACGGTCACGACCGGCATCTCTTCAGTCACCAGCGCCAGCGGGCCATGCTTCAGTTCACCTGCCGGATAGGCCTCGGCGTGAATGTAAGAGATTTCCTTCAGCTTCAGCGCGCCCTCGAGCGCGATCGGGTAGTGCAGGCCGCGGCCGAGGAACAGGGCGTTTTCCTTGCGCGCGAACGCATCGGCCCAGGCGATGATCTGCGGTTCCAGCGCCAGCACCGATTGCAAGGCGGCCGGCAGGTGGCGCAGGTTCTTCAGGTGGGCGGCTTCATCGTCGGCTGACAAGCGGCCGCGCAGCTTGGCCAGCGTCAGCGTCAACAAGAACAGCGCAGCCAGCTGCGTGGTGAAGGCCTTGGTCGATGCCACGCCGATCTCGACGCCGGCGCGCGTGAGGTAAGACAGCGTGGTTTCGCGCACCATTGCCGAGGTGGCGACATTGCAGATGGCCAGCGAGTGGCGATGACCGAGTTCCTTCGCATACTTGAGCGCGGCCATCGTGTCAGCGGTTTCGCCGGATTGCGAGATCACGACCACCAGCGCATTCGGGTTCACTGCCGGTTCGCGATAGCGGTATTCGCTGGCGATCTCGACATTGGTCGGCAATCCGGGAATCGACTCTAGCCAGTACTTTGCCGTCATGCCCGAGTAATAGCTGGTGCCGCAGGCGAGGATCTGGATCGCGTCGATCTGGCCAAATACTTCGGCGGCGTCCTTGCCGAACAAATCAGGCGCGAAGCCGAGCACACCCTCGAGCGTGTCGCCGATGGCGCGCGGTTGCTCGAAGATTTCCTTCTGCATGTAATGGCGGTACGGACCAAGGTCGATCGCGCCCGAATACGCGTGCACGGTCTGTGCCTCGCGCCGGACCGACTTGTCGTCGCGATCAGTAATCGCAATGCCCTCCAGACGCACGTCGACGACATCGCCCTCTTCCAGATAGATGATCTGGTCTGTGGTGCCCGACAAGGCCATCGCATCCGAGGCGACAAAATTCTCGCCGTTGCCAATGCCGACCACCAGCGGGCACCCGACGCGGGCCCCGATCACGCGGTTCGGCTCGTCGTCGCAGAACACCGCAATGGCGAACGCGCCATGCAGGCGCTTGACCGCCTTTTGCACGGTGCGCAGCAAATCGCCGTCATACATGTCGTTGACCAAATGCGCGATGACTTCGGTATCGGTCTGCGATTCGAAGACATAGCCGCGATGCCTGAGTTCGGCGCGAATTTCCTCGAAATTCTCGATGATCCCATTATGGACCACGGCGATGCATGGCTTGCCGTCGCGCTCGGAGAAATGCGGGTGTGCATTGTTGGTGGCAGGCACGCCATGCGTCGCCCAGCGGGTGTGGGCGATGCCGGTCTGGCCTGTCAGGTGCGTGCTGGCCACCTGGGCTTCCAGTTCGGCCACGCGCGCGACGCTGCGTGAACGCTTCAGTCCTTGCTGGTGGACGGCCACGCCACACGAGTCATAGCCGCGGTATTCGAGGCGCTTCAGGCCTTCGAGCAGAATGGGAACGATGTCGCGCCGGGCGACGGCGCCTACGATGCCGCACATGGGTCAGTCCTGTTTTTTCTGTTTCACGGGCCGCTGCCAGCCGCTGATGGTGGTCTGCTTCGCACGCGACACGGTGAGGCTGCCCGCAGGCGCATCCTTGGTCAGCGTGGTGCCGGCGCCCAGTGTCGCGCCTTTGCCGACGGTGACCGGCGCCACCAGCTGCGTGTCGCTGCCGATGAAGGCATCGTCTTCGATCACGGTGCGGTGCTTGTTGGCGCCGTCATAGTTGCAGGTGATGGTGCCGGCGCCGATGTTGACGCGCGAGCCTACGGTCGCGTCGCCGACATAGGCCAGATGGTTGGCCTTGCTGTGTGCGCCGAACTGGCCGTTCTTGACCTCGACGAAATTGCCGATGTGGACATCGTCACCCAGTACGGTGCCCGGGCGCAGGCGCGCATAAGGGCCGATCTGCGATTCGGCGCCAACGTCGGCCTCCTCGATGTGGCAGAAGGGCTTGATGACGGCGCCGGCGCGGATATGGGCGTTGCGCAGCACGCAGTGCGCGCCGACCTTCACGCCCTGGTCGAGCACGACACGGCCCTCGAAGACGCAACCGACGTCGATCTCGACATCGCGGCCGCACACCAGTTCGCCACGCACGTCGATGCGCGCCGGGTCAGCCAGTGTCACGCCGGCGTTCAGCAAGCCATCAGCGACATTGCGCTGGTGGATGCGCTCGAGCTCCGCCAGCTGCACCTTGCTGTTGACCCCCAGCGTCTCCCACTCGTGGGCCGGCTGCGCCGACTCGACCGCGATGCCATCCCTGACCGCTTGGGCGATCACGTCGGTCAGGTAGTACTCGCCCTGTGCATTGTCATTTGACAGCCGCGACAGCCAGGCTTTCAAGGGTTGGGTCGGCGCGACGATGATGCCGGTGTTCACTTCGCGGATGGCGCGCTCGGCTTCGTTCGCATCCTTTTGTTCGACGATACGCACGATCTTGCCACCCTCGCGCACGATGCGGCCGTAGCCGGTCGGGTCGTCGAGGTCGACCGTCAGCACGGCTAGCTTGTCCTGGCCTGCTTTCGCCACCAGCGTCTGCAGGGTAGCCGCCGTGGTCAGCGGCACATCGCCATACAGCACCAGTGTCGGTGTCGAATCATCGAGCTGCGGGACCGCCTGCATCACCGCATGCCCGGTGCCCAGTTGCGGTTGCTGCAGCACGAAATGCAGGTCGTCGGCGGCGAGTCGGGTCGGCACGGCGTCGCCGCCATGGCCGTAGATCACGCAGCAGGTGGAAGGGGACAGGGTGCGCGCGGTATCGATCACGTGCGACAACAATGGCTTGCCGGCCAGTGCATGCAAGACCTTGGGCAGGTCCGATTGCATGCGTTTTCCCATGCCGGCTGCGAGGATGACGACGTTCATAGGCAGATATTGGAGAGGTGCAAAATTCTAGCACGCACCCTGTGGTGCTCCGGTCGGGAATGGCGCAGATTTCGCGCCATTTGGCAGTGATCAAGCGCGGCACTTGTCGACAATTCGCGTGCCCCGATTGCCTGCACCCGTCCCGGCGACGATCGCCGGCGCTTAATCGTCGCTGTCGATGTCGCTGTCCTCGGCGCGTTGCAGGCGGATCACGACGCTGCCCGGGCCGGTGTTGGTTGCGCACGGCGCTTCATCGAAAGCGATGTCGCCGTCGGGGTTGGCGATGCCGGTTGCTTTCAGTTGTGAAAACTCGAACAGCGAGCGGTCCATCAGATGGGACGGGATCACGGTCGACAACGACGAGAAGATGTTTTCCACGCGGCCCGGGAATTTTTTCTCCCATTCACGCAGCATGCCCTTGATCTGCTTGCGCTGCAGGTTTTCCTGGCTGCCGCACAGGTCGCACGGGATGATGGGGAAGTTCTTCAGTGCCGCATAGCGTTCGGTATCGGCCTCGCGCACATAGGCCAGCGGACGGATCACCACATGTTTCCCATCGTCCGATACCAGCTTGGCCGGCATGCCCTTCAGTTTGCTGCCGAAGAACATATTCAGGAAAAAAGTTTCCATGATGTCGTCGCGATGGTGGCCGAGCGCGACCTTGGTCGCGCCCAGTTCGTCGGCGACGCGGTACAGGATGCCGCGCCGCAGCCGCGAACATAGCGAGCAGGTGGTTTTCCCTTCCGGGATCACGCGCTTGACGATGCTGTAGGTGTCCTGTTCCTCGATATGGAAGGGCACCTCGATGCTGCGCAGGTAATCCGGCAGCACATGGCCGGGGAAATTCGGTTGTTTCTGGTCGAGGTTGACCGCAACGATGTCGAACGAAATCGGCGCGCGTTCACGCAAGGTCAACAGGATGTCGAGCAGCGCATAGCTGTCCTTGCCGCCGGACAGGCAGACCATCACTTTGTCACCGTCCTCGATCATGTTGAAGTCACCAATCGCCTGACCCACCTGGCGGCACAGGCGCTTGTGCAGCTTGTTGTTCTCGAATGCGGCTTTTTCAGCCTGGCGCGCGGTCAGGCCGGCTTTCAGTTCGCTGGTCACGATGTTGCTCATGCGCGCTCCTTGAAGTGCAGCACTTCGACGCCCACGGCTTCGCAATCCGGATAGACATCCGGCTTCTGGGTCGACACCTGCACCGCGCGCACCTTCGGGTGCGCGAGCAGCGCGCGCGCGACGTCGTCGCACAGCGTTTCCTGCAGCTGGATGTGGCCCGTCGAGACGCGGGCCTCGATGGTGTTGCGGATGAAGTCGTAATCGACGACTTCATGCAGCTCATCTTGGGTCGGTGTCGAAACGGTCAGCGGGATGAACAGCTCGACATTGAATAGCACGCGCTGCTCGCCCTGCTTTTCGAAATCGTGTACGCCAATATTGATCATCACCTCGAAATTGCGCAGGAACAGGCGCCGACAATCTGTCAGGGCGGGGTGGATCAGCAGGGAAGTCATGAATTGAGTCATTTCATCAGGGCCCGTGGGCCGGTTTTACAGCGTAAATCACGGCGGGTGCGCGTTGCACGCCGTGTTTCCGTAGTGCGTCTGGCAAATCGTCCGCGCTTATTGGGTCAGGAACATGACGTCGCGGTGGGACGGCACCAGGTGCTGGCCGCCATCGACCATCAGCGTGGTGCCCGTCACCGCGTTTGCCCGGGCGAGATAGCAGGCAGCGTTCGCGATGTCGTCCGGCGTGCTGCCTTTGCCCAGGGGTGTCTTGCGGTGCGCTTGCTCGAAAGCCTGTTCGTCCATGTCGCCTGACACCATCGACAATCCCGGCGCCAGTCCCACCACGCGCACTTTGGGCGCCAGTGCCTGCGCCAGCATCGTGGTCGCTGCTTGCAGCGCTGCCTTGGACAGCGTGTAGGACAGGAAGTCCGGGTTCAGGTTGCACAGCTTCTGGTCCAGCAGGTTGATGACAACCGCCTGTTCGCTTTCCGGCGTCGCTGCGTGCAATGCCTGCGCGAGTAATACGGGCGCTGCGAGGTTGGCATGCATGTGCGCGTCGAGCTTCTGCACGCCAAAGCTGCCGGCATCGTCGTAATCGAAGAGGGACGCGCTGTTGACCACGCAACTGATGCGCCCCAGCGCCGATTCGGCGCGCCGCACCAGTGCCCGCACTGCCGCCTCGTCCGACAGATCACAAGCCAGTGCCACGGCACGGCGGCCCACCGAAGTAATGGCGCCCGCAGTGGCCTCGGCGTCTGCGGCCGAAAGCCGGTAGTGAACGACGATGTCCCAACCGTCATGCGCCAGTGCGAGCGCAATGGCGCGTCCGATCCGCTTTCCGGCACCAGTCACGAGGGCAATCTTGGTCGTCTGTGTCATCTGGATGAATTTATCGTCGGCTTTGGTCTTCGCTGCTTCGCACCCGGTCGCAAGCGTGTTCTGGGAGCGCGCAAGTGCCTCTACAATGTCGGTCATGCCATTGCCCGAACCTACTGCGGACGCGCTTGCAGCGTCGCGCGCCTTGCACAGCTTGATCTGCGAAGATATTCGAGCCCGTGGTGGCTGGATCTCTTTCGCGCGCTACATGGAACTGGCGCTGTATGCGAAGGATCTGGGCTATTACGCCGGCGGCGCGGCCAAGCTGGGCAAAGACGGGGATTTTACAACCGCCCCCGAAATTACGCCCTTGTTCGGCGCGACGCTGGCGCGCTTTGCACAGTCGCTCTTGCCCGGACGTTTGCTGCGGGTACTGGAGTTCGGTGCCGGTACTGGAAAGCTTGCACAGGACATCCTGACCGCGCTGCGCGCCGCGGGTGCCGTGGTGGAGTCTTACGAGATTGTCGAGTTGTCGGCTGAGTTGCGTGGTCGCCAGCAGGCTTTGCTCGGCAGCGATCCGGTCGTGCGCTGGCTCTCGACGCCACCGCCGGCGTTTTCCGGGCTGGTGATCGGCAACGAAGTGCTCGATGCAATGCCGGTTCACCTGCTGGTGCGCGAGGAAGGCCACTGGCGCGAGCGCGGCGTCATCATGGCAGGGGAGGGCTTCGGTTTTGCGGATCGTGATGCCGCCCCCGAACTGGCCACGCAAATCGCGGACGTCAACGGCCTGCCCGACGGATATGTGACCGAAGTTCATCCACAGCAGTCCGGCTTTATCCGAATGCTGGCCGACATGCTGCGCGCCGGGGAAGGCGGTGCGGCGCTGCTGATTGACTATGGCTTTCCGGCCAGTGAGTACTACCTGCCACAGCGTGCCGAAGGTACGTTGATGTGTCATTACCGGCATCATGCGCATGCGGATCCTTTCTTTATGCCCGGGTTGCAGGACATCACTGCCCACGTCGATTTCACGGAGATGGCGCGAGCGGGACTTGGTGCCGGATTGGAGATCGGTACCTGGCAGAGTCAGGCCACGTTCTTGCTCGCCGCCGGCTTGCCCGAATTGTTGCAGCAGCTTGGGCCAGACGATGCGCGTGTCTGGTTGCCACAGGCGAACGCAATCCAGAAACTGACATCACCGGCCGAGATGGGCGAGCTGTTCAAAGTTCTGGTGCTGAGCCACCGGCTCGCGATGCCGGCAGCGATTAGCCGCAGCGATCGTAGCTACAAGCTATGAAATCGCAGTAAATAGGCGCAAGATAGAAGAAATTCGAATGGAATCCCATGATCCGCTGGTTGCTGACCATATTTCTGGCCCTGGTGGTCTTTTCTTCGCTGTTGCCTTGGCTGGAGCGCTTGGGTATCGGGCGCTTGCCGGGCGATGTACGGTTTAGTATTTTTGGCATCAAAATCTTCCTGCCGTTCGCTTCGACGATCTTGCTCGCGATGCTTGTCCTGCTGATCGGGCGTTTCGTCTGACGCGCAGCGAAGGCAGGAATTTCTTACGGGCCGAAACATCATGATCCGATGGGTTCTTGCCATTTTCGTGTTACTTGCGATCTTTTATCCTCTTTTGCCGTTTCTTGGTCGGGTGGGCGTCGGGCGCGTGCCGCTGGATGTGCGCTTTCGTTATCGTGAATTCGTCTTTTGTCTGCCGTTCGGTTCGGCGCTGGTCTGGTCTGCGATTGCCTTCCTGATGGCCAAACTGACGCAATGGTTCTGACAGCGCCGGGTTTTGGCATCCGGCCTTCGCCGCAGACCTCCGGAAATCTGGCCATTTCCTGCCTTTAGACAAATCGGTCGCGTTAAATTAATTGACAAAAGCAATGCGCACCTTTATAGTCCTCGGTTCCCTGCGGAGGGGTGGCCGAGTGGTTAATGGCAGCAGACTGTAAATCTGCCCTCTTGCGAGTACGCTGGTTCGAATCCA
>JACCDY010948991.1_pt1 | contig 11832 bp, 10 predicted proteins | sample 7446391 | NCBI WGS metagenome assembly JACCDY01 (sample SAMN15323451, study PRJNA562643) | freshwater metagenome | isolation source: river surface water | place: USA:Blue River Watershed | collected 2017-08-18
AGCTCCCATGCCATGGGGATGGCATCCGCCTTGAAGTAGTCGCCAAACGAAAAATTGCCCAACATTTCAAAAAAGGTGTGGTGACGCGCGGTATAGCCCACGTTCTCCAAATCGTTGTGCTTGCCGCCAGCACGCAAACAAGCTTGCACTGAAGCTGCCCGCACATAACTGCGCTTGTCGGTCCCCAAGAACACATCCTTGAATTGCACCATGCCGGAGTTGGTGAACATCAAAGTGGGGTCGTTGCCCGGAACGAGCGGGCTGGACGACACCACGGTATGACCTTTGGACGCAAAAAAGTCGAGAAATGTTTTGCGGATATCGGCAACAGAAATAACAGGTGTGCTCATGGCAGGGGTATCTTTGTGAAAGCCTAACTTGGCTCAACTTTCCATTATAAGATTGCAAAAATAGCCTTGTGGCTTTTAAAAACACCTGTTGGAGACCCCCATGGACATGAAAACTTCCCCCCTAGCCCTACTTAAGGACCCCACCCTCCTTAAAACTGACGCCTTGGTCAATGGTCAGTGGGTCAAAGGCAACAGCCGTTTTGATGTGAACGACCCCGCGACGGGCGCTAAATTGGCCGATGTGGCCAATTTGGGCGCCCAGGATGCGGAAGCAGCCATTGCCGCTGCCAACGCCGCCCTCCCCGCCTGGCGCGGCAAAACCAGCAAAGAGCGCAGCATTTTGCTGCGCAAGTGGTACGACTTGTTGATGGCCAACGTAGAAGACTTGGGCCGCATCATGACCGCCGAACAAGGCAAGCCCTATGCAGAAGCCAAAGGCGAAGTGATGTACGGCGCCAGCTTTGTTGAGTGGTATGCCGAAGAAGCCAAACGCGTGAATGGCGAAACTCTGCCTCAGTTTGACAACACACGCCGACTGATGGTCATCAAACAACCCATCGGTGTGTGCGCGGCCATCACGCCATGGAATTTCCCATTGGCCATGATCACGCGCAAAGTAGCGCCTGCCTTGGCAGCCGGTTGCACCGTGGTCATCAAGCCTGCTGAACTGACCCCACTGACTGCTCTGGCTGCTGGCGAATTGGCCCAGCGTGCAGGCATTCCAGCCGGCGTCATCAATTTGCTCACAGCCGATTCAGACAACAGCATTGCCGCTGGCAAAGTGTTTTGCGCAAGCGACACGGTTCGCCATATCAGTTTTACAGGCAGCACCGAAGTGGGCCGCATTTTGATGGCCCAATCTGCGCCTACCGTCAAAAAACTGTCCCTTGAATTGGGCGGCAATGCACCCTTCATTGTGTTTGACGATGCCGACATCGACAGTGCCGTTGAAGGCGCCATGGCCAGCAAATATCGCAATGCCGGTCAAACATGCGTTTGCGCCAATCGCATCTATGTTCAAGAGTCTGTGTACGACGCCTTTGTGCAAAAGTTTGCAGCCAAAGTGAAGGCACTTAAAGTTGGCAATGGTTTTGAAGATGGCGTTGCGCAGGGCCCGCTGATTGAACCCGCCGCTTTGGAAAAAGTAACACGTCATGTGGAAGACGCCAAAGCCAAGGGCGGTGTGGTGTTGGCCGGTGGCAAGGCTTTGAACGGTCAATTCTTTGAACCGACCGTGATTGGCAACGCGACGTCAGACATGCTCTGCGCCAAAGAAGAAACTTTTGGCCCCTTTGCCCCCATCTTCAAGTTCAAAACAGAACAAGAAGCCATCGATGCCGCCAACAACACTGAATTTGGTTTGGCCAGCTATTTCTACAGCCGCGATGTGGGACGAATTTTCCGCGTGAGCGAAGGTTTGGAATACGGCATGGTGGGCATCAATGTGGGCATCATTGCCACAGAGCATGTGCCTTTCGGTGGCGTGAAGCAATCGGGCTTGGGCCGCGAAGGTTCACACCACGGCATGGACGAGTACCTCGAGATGAAGTACTTGTGCATGGGTGATATTTTGAAGTGATTTAAAAAATCAACTTCACGCCAGTTTTGCTTTGAAGCACTTCTGGCGTTACGCCAGGCGCCATTTCGACAACTTTCAGGCCTTCGGGCACCACATCCATCACCGCCAAATCGGTGATGATGCGGTCAACCACGCCCACCCCCGTCAAGGGCAAGGTGCACTGAGGCAAGATTTTCAAATCTTCGGTGCCATCTTTTTTCTTGGCCACGTGTTCCATCAAAATGATGACGCGCTTCACGCCGGCCACCAGGTCCATGGCACCGCCCATGCCTTTGACCATCTTGCCTGGAATCATCCAGTTGGCCAGATCGCCCTTTTCGCTCACTTGCATGGCACCCAAGATCGACAAGTTGATCTTGCCACCTCGAATCATGGCGAAACTGTCGTGGCTGCCAAAAATTGATGAGCCCTTGATGGTGGTCACCGTTTGTTTGCCAGCATTGATGAGGTCGGCATCGACTTCGTCTTCTGTGGGAAACGGGCCAATGCCCAGCATGCCGTTTTCAGATTGCAACCACACTTCAATGTTGCTCGGCACATGGTTGGCCACCAAAGTCGGAATACCAATGCCCAAGTTCACATAAAAGCCATCTTGCAACTCGTGTGCGGCACGTGCCGCCATTTGATCTTGACTCCAGCTCATGCTCAGACTCCTGCTTTCTCTGTGACGGTACGTTTCTCAATGCGTTTTTCGGGGTGCTTGTTGAGCACCAAACGGTGAACGTAAATACCGGGCAAATGAATTTGATCGGGAACCATGTCGCCCGTTTCGACAATTTCTTCCACTTCGACAATGCACAACTTGCCAGCCATCGCAACAGCAGGATTGAAGTTGCGCGCTGTTAAACGAAATTGCAAATTGCCAGATTTGTCAGCGCGCCAAGCTTTCACCAAAGAAACATCGGGCACCAAAGCACGTTCCATGACATAAGTTTCACCATCGAATTCGCGCAGTTCTTTGCCATCAGCCACCACCGTGCCCACGCCTGTTTTGGTGAAGAATGCAGGAATGCCCGCGCCGCCTGCGCGAAGCTTCTCGGCCAAGGTGCCTTGGGGTGTGAATTCCAACTCAAGTTCACCGGCCAAAAATTGGCGCTCAAACTCTTTGTTTTCACCCACATATGAGGAAATCATTTTTTTGATTTGGCGAGTTTCAAGCAACTTGCCCAAGCCAAAACCATCCACACCTGCGTTGTTGGAAATGGCTGTGAGATTTTTAACGCCCGAATCGCGCAATGCGTCGATCAAAGCTTCAGGAATACCGCAGAGGCCGAAACCACCGACAGCCAGCAATTGACCATCTGCCACAACGCCTTTCAGCGCTTCGGCTGCAGAGGGGAAAATCTTGTTCACAGGGCGCTCCTAAGAGGGAAAGACTTAAAACCAATAGTGTAATAGGTGAATAGAATCAGAAAACTGACAAGGACAGCCATGACCAACCCTGCAACATCAAAAACAACCCGATACCCAGCCCCTGAAATCAAAGATTTGCCCGAGGACATCAGAGCCAAAATTTTGGAGGTTCAAGAAAAAGCCGGGTTTGTGCCCCAGGTTTTCTTGTCTTTTGCCCGCCGACCTGCAGAGTGGCGTGCTTTTTTTGCCTATCACGATGCGCTCATGTTGCCCGAGTCGGTGGGACGCACCAGCAACTTGAGCAAGGGCGATCGCGAAATGATCGTCACAGCCACCAGCGCCGCCAACAATTGCTTGTATTGCGTGGTTGCCCATGGCGCTATTTTGAGAATCTACGAAAAGAAACCCTTGGTGGCAGATCAGGTGGCGGTGAACTATCGCAAAGCGGATATTTCGCCAAAGCAGCGCGCGATGCTCGATTTCGCCATGAAAGTGTGCCTGCACAGCGATCAAATAGAAGATGCAGACTTTGCCCCATTGCATGCACATGGCTTCGATGACGAAGACATTTGGGACATCGCCGCCATCACGGCGTTCTTCGGTTTGTCCAACCGGATGGCCAGCTTCAGCAGCATGATGCCCAACCCGGAGTTCTACCTGATGGGCAGAGTGCCCAAACAGAAATAAGCAGCCTAAAGCGTGACGCGTGCCCTGATGTCATCTGGCAAATTCACGGCTTTCTGATTGGGAAAATCAACCCAGATGGTGGTAGCGCCGCCTGCCGCATAAATGACACCTGGCTTGTCCACCAACTCCAAGGTACACCAGGATTCAAAAGTGGTGCGACCAGGGTCGCTGACATACATTTTGACCAAGACATTGCCGGGGTATTCCAACTGCTTGTAGAAATTACAAAAGGCATTCACGATGACGGGGCCCTGACCTTGCGGGCTTGGCTCGCAGCCGATGGAATGGAAGTAGTCAATCCGAATTGTTTCCATGTACCGAAAATAAACCGTGTTGTTGACGTGCCCCATGGCGTCCATGTCTCCCCAACGCATGGGGATCACCATCTCATAAACCTTTTTCTTGATCTCAGGAATTTCAATTTTCATCGTTCATCTCGACTAGTTGCAATGGCATAGGTCGGCACTTATCCGACCTTTTCTTCGTTGATTCTGCCTCTTCCAAGCTTAAAATGAAATTTACGCCCCAATTGGGTCACCCGAATTTCAACTTGATGTGAGTCCCCCATGACACCCGAAGAGATTTTGAGCACACACGGTCCCCGCGAATCCATGGAATACGACGTGGTCGTTGTCGGTGGTGGACCCGCCGGTTTGTCCGCTGCCATCCGTTTGAAACAATTGGCGCAAGAAAAAGGCAACGATGTCTCTGTGGTTGTTCTTGAAAAAGGTTCTGAGCCGGGCGCACACATTTTGTCAGGCGCCATCATGGACCCCATTGCACTGACTGAACTCTTTCCCAAGTGGAAAGAAATGGGTGCACCGCTCAACCAGCCTGTAACGGAAGACATCTTTTTGATGACCACCGAAACGGGCGCCACTCGCGTTCCCAATTTCGCACTCCCCCCCTGCTTTCACAACGACGGCAACTACATCATCAGTTTGGGCAACCTCACGCGCTGGTTGGGTGAACAAGCCGAAGCCCTCGGCGTTGAAATTTTTCCAGGCTTTACGGCTGCTGAAGTTTTGTACAACGACGACGGCTCTGTCAAAGGCGTTGCCACTGGCAACATGGGCATTGGCAAAGACGGCGAACCCACCGACAGCTTCCAGCTGGGCATGGAACTCCACGCCAAATACACCGTGTTTGCGGAAGGTGCGCGCGGCCACCTGGGCAAGCAAGTCATTGCCAAATTCAAATTGGACGAAGGCAAAGATCCCCAAAGCTACGGCATTGGCATCAAAGAACTTTGGGAAATAGACCCTGCCCGTCATAAAGCAGGATTGGCATTGCACAGCGCGGGCTGGCCCTTGGATGAAAAAACTTACGGCGGCTCTTTCCTGTACCACATGGAAGACAACAAAGTGGTGGTGGGTTTTGTGGTGGGCTTGGACTACACCAACCCTTGGCTCAGCCCCTTTGAAGAATTTCAACGCTTTAAAACTCACCCCAACATTCGCTATTACTTTGAGGGCGATGAAGCCAAAGGCATTGCACCCGCAAAACGCATTTCGTATGGCGCTCGCGTCATTACAGCAGGCGGTTTGTTGTCTTTGCCTAAAACCGTCTTCCCAGGCGGCGCTTTGGTCGGTTGCGATGCAGGCTACCTCAATGCCAGCCGCATCAAGGGCAGTCACGCCGCCATCAAAACCGGCATGTTGGCTGCTGAAGCAGCCTATGAGGCACTGCAAGCAGGTCGTGCGCATGACGAACTCAGCGCCTATCCTGAAGCGTTCGAAAACAGCTGGTTGCATACCGAGTTGAACAAAGCGCGAAACTTCAAGCAGTGGTTCAAAAAAGGTCGCACAGTGGGCACCCTCATGACGGGTGTCGAACAATTCTTGTTGCGTGGACACATTCCATGGACCATCCGTCGCACTGCCGCAGACCACACCTATTTGAAGCCAGCGGCCGAATGCCAGCCCATTCAGTATCCCAAGCCCGATGGCAAGCTCACCTTCGATCGTTTATCTAGCGTGTTCATCAGCAACACCAACCACGAAGAGAACCAGCCTGCGCACCTCACCCTCAAAGATGCCAGCGTGCCAGTCGGTATCAACTTGGCTAAATTTGCAGGTCCTGAGGCGCGTTATTGCCCTGCTGGGGTCTATGAATACGTCAAAAACGAAGATCAATCTGATCGCCTGCAAATCAATGCGCAAAATTGCGTGCATTGCAAAACTTGTGACGTGAAAGACCCCACACAAAACATCGTTTGGGTCACGCCAGAAGGCGGCGGCGGTCCTAATTACTCAGGCATGTAAAAAATGTCACGGGTCTTGAAGACCTGTTTATAATTTCAATCGTCAGGAGAGCGCTGCCTTTTTGGGGCTGCCACCGAAGGCGCAGGAAATGTCAAAATTTCTGAACGCTCAGGTACCCAGGACTGACAAACGTTAAAACATTGGTTTTAACGCTTCCTCACTGGAGAGAGAGGGCGGACCATCCGGTCGAACCTTCCACCGAAGGCGCAACCCGCAGTGGGTCTTTCAAATTCAACTGAAAGTCTCAACCGGCGAATCGCTCAGGTAAAGCGGACAGCGAGGGCAACCCATGATTTCGGTCATGGCTTTACATTGCCCTTGGAGATTTCAATTGTCCGCTGACACCGCTTTGCTCAATACACCGCTCAATGCTTTGCACATCGAACTTGGCGCCCGCATGGTGCCCTTTGCAGGCTACAGCATGCCTGTTCAATACCCCATGGGTTTGATGGCTGAGCACCACCATACCCGCGCAGAAGCGGGCTTGTTTGATGTTTCGCACATGGGCCAATTGCGTTTGGTGGGAGCAGATGCTGCCGCAGCATTTGAGTCCTTGATGCCCGTTGACGTTATTGATTTGCCTGTTGGCAAACAGCGCTATGGTCTGTTGCTGACGGAGGAAGGCACCATCATTGACGACTTGATGTTTGTCAACCGAGGAACAGACATTTTTGTCATTGTGAATGGCGCCTGCAAAGTCAATGACATTGCGCACATTCAAATGCGCATCGGTTCTCGGTGCCAAGTTATTCCCATGCCAGAGCGTGCACTCTTGGCATTGCAAGGCCCTAAAGCGGTAACAGCTCTTTCCCGCTTGGTACCCGGTGTAGAAAAATTGGTCTTCATGACAGGTGCTTCATTTGACTGGCAAGGCGCTGATCTTTTTATCACCCGATCAGGCTACACAGGCGAAGATGGTTTTGAAATTTCGGTCAGCAATGATCAGGTTGATTCTTTTGCACGCGCCTTATTGGCTCAAGCAGAAGTCAAACCAATTGGCCTGGGTGCACGCAATTCGTTGCGGCTTGAGGCGGGTCTGTGTTTGTACGGCAATGACATTGACACCACCACCACACCCGTGGAGGCGGGTCTGAACTGGGCCATCCAAAAGGTTCGTCGGACGGGTGGTGCTCGCGCGGGTGGTTTTCCTGGCGCGCACATTGTGTTGAGTCAGTTGGATGGAACGCAGGCCCTTCAGCGCAAACGCGTTGGCCTCATTGCGCAAGAGCGCGTTCCTGTTCGCGAGCATGTTGAAATACAAAATACACAAGGCCACAAAATTGGCGAAGTGTCTAGCGGCTTGTTAGGGCCAACAGCCAACGTCCCCGTGGCCATGGGCTATGTCGATGCCGCCAACGCTGCGCTGGGTACTGTGGTCAACGCCATGGTGCGCGGAAAAGCTGTTCCAATGACCGTCAGTGCCATGCCGTTTGTGCCCAATCGCTATTACCGCGGCTGAACGAGTCAAAACAATTGTGATCTGACCCCCATTAAATATTTTTAGGAGAAAAAAATGAGTTTGAAATACACCGAAGAACATGAGTGGATTTTGGTTGAAGGCGACATCGCCACGGTTGGCATTACGCACCATGCGCAAGACGCATTGGGTGATGTGGTATTCGTTGAATTGCCAGAAGTGGGCAGCAGCTTTGAACAAAAAGCAGTGGCAGGTGTGGTGGAGTCTGTGAAGGCTGCTGCAGATGTGTACATGCCCGTGAGCGGCCAAATTACCGAAGTCAATGAGGCCTTGCGCGGCGATCCTTCCTTGGCCAATACCGATCCTTTAGGGAGCGGCTGGTTCTTCAAAGTGAAGCTGTCTGATGCATCACAAGTGGATGCCTTGTTGGACGAGACTGCTTACACCGCCTTTGCTGCGGCCAACTGATTTTTTGTATTTCATTCTTTGACCGAATTTTGAGTTTGAAGGCCCTACCATGTTGATGTCATCTAACGCCCCCTTAAGTCAACTCGAAAATGAGAGCGAATTCATTGCACGCCACATTGGCATCAGTGAAGCTGATGAACATCACATGCTGTCTGTCATTGGCGAGGCTTCTCGGCGTGCACTGATCGACAGCATCGTGCCGGCTTCCATTGCACGAAGCCAAGCCATGAAACTGCCTGCACCGGTTACAGAAGCCAGCGCATTGGCAGAACTCAAGGCCATGGCGCAGCAAAACAAAATACTCAAAAGCTTCATCGGTCAGGGCTACTACGGCAATCACACTCCAGGCGTGATTCTTCGGAACATCTTGGAAAACCCCGCTTGGTACACAGCCTACACGCCCTATCAAGCTGAAATTAGCCAAGGCCGAATGGAAGCTTTGGTGAACTTTCAAACCATGGTCTGTGATTTAACGGCCATGCCCATTGCCAACGCCTCCATGTTGGATGAGGCCACAGCGGCAGCCGAAGCCATGACCTTGGCCAAGCGCTCTGTGAAGTCCAAAAGTAACAACATCATCGTTGCGGGCGATTGCCACCCCCAAACCATTGAAGTCATTCAAACTCGCGCAGCCCCCTTGGGCTTGAAGGTTTTGGTGGGCTTTGCACCCGAATTGATGAAGCAGCACGACTACTTTGCTGTGGTGGCTCAGTACCCCTCCACCGCTGGCATGATTCACGACTTGAAAGATGTTATTGCGCAGGCACATGCCGCGCAAGCTGCTTTCATTGTGGCCGCAGATTTATTGGCCCTCACCTTGCTCACACCGCCCGGTGAATTGGGGGCCGACATTGTGGTGGGTACCACCCAACGCCTTGGCATGCCCATGGGCGCCGGCGGTCCTCACGCAGCCTACTTGGCTTGCCGCGATGACTTCAAACGCTCCATGCCCGGCCGCTTGGTGGGCGTCAGTGTCGATGTGCATGGCAATCCAGCTTATCGATTGGCTTTGCAAACACGCGAGCAACACATACGCCGCGAAAAAGCCACTTCCAATATCTGTACAGCGCAGGTCTTGCCTGCTGTGGTAGCCAGCATGTATGTGGTCTACCACGGCCCCGTCGGATTGAAGCGCATTGCGCAACGTGTGGCCAGTTACACGACTATCTTGGCAGAAGGTTTAGAGCAACTGGGTTGCAAACTGGCCCACAAATCAGCCTTTGATACTTTGCAAGTGATCACAGGTGCCCGCACAGATGCCATCCTCCAACAAGCCGTTCACAAAGGCTTCAACCTTCGCAAATTAAGCGCCGAGAGTATCGCCATTTCTTTGGACGAAGCCACCTCACGCGACGACATTCCAGCCATTTGGTTTTGCTTTGCAGAAGGTGTCCACGCCCTGCCCGATTGGGCACCCTTTGAGAAAGGTCGCGACAGTCTGATTCCCACTCAGTTGCGCCGAACCAGTGCTTACCTGACACACCCAGTGTTCAATCGCTACCATTCCGAAACTGGCATGTTGCGTTATATCCGTCAATTGAGCGACAAAGATTTGGCCCTCGACCGCAGCATGATTCCGCTGGGCTCTTGCACCATGAAGCTCAACGCAACCAGCGAGATGATTCCCATCACGTGGCCTGAATTTGCCAACATCCACCCCTTTGCACCTGCTGATCAACTCAAAGGCTATGCCTTGCTCGATGAGCAGCTGCGCGAATGGCTTTGCCAAGCCACCGGCTATGCAGGCATCAGTTTGCAGCCTAATGCAGGCTCACAAGGCGAATATGCAGGCTTGTTGGTGATCAAAGCTTTTCACGAATCCCAAGGTCAAGGGCATCGCAATATTTGTCTCATTCCCGCCAGTGCACACGGCACCAACCCCGCCAGTGCGCAAATGGTGGGAATGCAAGTTGTGGTTACAGCATGTGATGCGCAAGGCAACGTCGACATGGCAGACTTGCAAGCCAAGTGTGAGCAACACAGCGCCAACTTGGCAGCTGTCATGATCACTTATCCCAGCACACACGGTGTCTTTGAAACACAAGTCAAAGCCTTGTGCGAATTGGTGCATTTACATGGCGGTCGCGTCTATGTCGATGGCGCCAACATGAACGCTTTGGTCGGTGTGGCCGCCCCTGGCGAGTTTGGCGGCGATGTGAGCCACCTCAATTTGCACAAAACATTTTGTATTCCGCACGGCGGCGGTGGCCCAGGCGTGGGACCTGTTTGCGTCGTAGAAGATTTGGTTCCTTTCCTACCGGGACATGCAACGGGTGGTTTGAAAGTCAATGGTGTGGGCGCTGTGTCTGCTGCCCCCTTGGGCAATGCCGCTGTGTTGCCCATCAGCTGGATGTATTGCCGCATGATGGGCGCAGAAGGTTTAAAACACGCCACAGAGGCTGCTATTTTGGCGGCCAATTACATCAGCCGCCGCTTAGCCGACCACTACCCAACGCTTTACGCCAGTGCCGGCGCCAATGGCAAATCAGGTCATGTTGCGCACGAATGCATTTTGGATTTGCGCGGCCTGAAAGAAACCAGTGGCGTGATGGCCGAAGACGTGGCTAAACGTTTGATGGACTATGGCTTCCATGCGCCCACTCTCTCATTTCCTGTGGCCAACACGCTGATGGTAGAACCCACAGAAAGTGAGACCCTTGAAGAGCTTGATCGATTCATTGACGCAATGATTGCCATCCGAGAGGAAGTGCGTCAAATTGAAAACGGCTTTTGGCCACAAGACAACAACCCCCTCAAACATGCGCCCCATACGGCCGCTAGCTTGATGGCAGCAGACTGGAACCGTCCCTATTCACGTGAGGTGGGCGCAGCGCAATCCGGTCGCCCATTGAGCAGCGTCAAATACTGGCCGCAAGTGGGCCGTGTGGACAATGTGTATGGCGATCGCAACTTGTTCTGCAGCTGTGTCCCCCTGAGTGACTACGCTTCATGATCGATTTCAGGATCGAACGCGTCAATTACCGCAACGCCAAAGATGCGCAAGCCTTGGTCTTTTTGCTAGACGCATACGCCAGAGATCCCATGGGCGGCGGCGAGGCACTCCATCCAGAAGTCTCGGCGCGTTTGTGTGAAGAATTGGCTGACATTCCCGGCGCAGCCAGCTTCATTGCTTGGACTGAAGCGCTACCCATCGGCCTGATCAATTGCTTTGAAGGCTATTCCACCTTCAAAGCCAAGCCCCTGCTGAATGTCCATGACATTGCCGTTTTGGCCAAGTATCGTGGCCAAGGCGTTGGGCAAGCCCTGCTAAAGGCCGCTGAAAACCATGCCCGCACTCGGGGCTGCTGCAAACTGACACTGGAAGTGCTCAGTGGCAATACACCCGCCATGGCCAGCTACAAACGATTTGGTTTTGCGCAATACGAGCTGGATCCCGCTGTTGGACAAGCTCAATTCATGCAAAAGTGGCTGTAAAGTCACGGCTTGCATGAATCATTCATCAGACAATCAACCATTCAGCGTCTTGAGCGTCATCCCACCGATGACGCAACTCAACACGCCCTACCCGTCCACGGCCTACTTGACGGGCTTTTTGCGCTCGCGCGGCGTTGCTGCTACGCAAGAAGATTTGGCACTCAAGTTGGTATTGAATTTATTCAACCGAGATGTTTTAACGGCTGTTCGAGACAAAGCCATAACATTGCCCTTGGCCGAACGCAGCGCCAGCGTCAATTACTTTCTCGATTTCTTTGA
>JACCDY010680823.1_pt1 | contig 11831 bp, 9 predicted proteins | sample 7446391 | NCBI WGS metagenome assembly JACCDY01 (sample SAMN15323451, study PRJNA562643) | freshwater metagenome | isolation source: river surface water | place: USA:Blue River Watershed | collected 2017-08-18
GCTAAGTGCTCCCGCCTTTCTTACAATTAATACGAGAATTCCTTCATCATGAATGCAAAACTTTTTCCCTTCGTGAAGGTCATGCAATCTTTGACTAATCCTGTTCAGGAGCGTCATCGTGTTGCCGCCATCGCCATCGGTTATGCCTGCGCTTGTAATTCCATTCTTCCGTCTTCGGAAGTTGATAACGCTGAAACGCATTACCGTGTTTCGGTTGAGCCTTTCGCTAAGCGCGTGATCAGCACGCTCAATGAAGTGTCTGTGCTCGATACCGCCATGGCTCTCGACTTTGCTCGCAAGTTCTGGCTGCTGCGCTACGAAGCAGTGCACAAGTGCCCGCGTATGGATGCCATTCCTGGCAACTTCTTCTGTTCTGTCTTTGGCGTTGGTAAGTTCTTCTCGCCTGAGACCGTTGAGTTTGCTAATGCACACGCTTCCAGCATCGCGACCGTCTACACTCACATTTGCAATGTGATCGCAGAAAACTTCGCCCAGGCTTAAGGGGAAGACCATGTCTCTGAAATTACTCGTAGTCGAGGACGAACCGGAACTGGAGATTAGCCACGTTCCGCTTTCTGAATCGGAAGCAGTCGAGCCTGACATGGAGCTGCCGAACGACTTCACGGTTCAAGACGATCTTGACCTGCTGCAAGATGCCGCAACTGCTCTTGAAGCTATTGGTTGTCAAGCTGCTTGCGAAGGTATGGATATCGCTGCAGCTCGTGAGCTGGATAAGCTTGTTCCTGGCTTTATGCGTCGTAATGGCGGTCATTCTGCTTTTACCAGCCGTCCTTCACTGGAAGGCTTATCTGACACGGTTAAGACTGTTAAAGATAAGTTCGTTGAGATCATTCAGGCTCTGCGCAAACGCGTGGCACAGATGTATGCTTCTTTTAAAGCTTGGCTGATGGCTAAGTTCTCTAAGCCGGAAGCACAGCAGCCCAAAGAGGAAGTCAATGACTTTTTGAACAAGACTCCTGAGCGCAATGCGATTGGGTTTATTGCTTCACTTCCAGAAACTCCTGAAGAAGCTGCTGAAGAAGTTGCACGTCTTATGGATGGCGACACCAAGGCATTTACTGCTAGCCTCACGGATAGCTTTAAGAGCCTGAATAAGCGCATGCGTTCTTTGGAAGAATCGATCGAGTCGAATCCGACGCATTATCGACTTGCTCTTGGTCTGTCCACTGTTGAGCAGATCTACAACGAGGATCTCGATTCCGGTCTGCGTAGCATCATCGAGAAGGCTTTCAAGGCGGCCGAGGCTGCTATGAAGGCACGCAACAAGTTCCACTTCTCTGATGCTATGGAAGACATCGACACCGTTTCGAAAGAGATTGACGAATTTAAAGAATCGACTATCTCTACCGGAGACAGTGACGGTGGTGCGAAGATCGTGCCGTTTGATAAGCTGTACGACAATGTGTCTAAAGCTTCTGAGGATATGAAGAAATTCTCTACTCAGGATAAAGTGGCCGGTGCAAGTGCCGCCATCGATCACATTGTTAAGATCAGCACTGAGACTGCGCTTGAAGACGTTCTGAAAGCTATTCCGGAAGATGTGCCTGCTGAGGAACATCACAAGTTTGCACAAAAAATCGCGACGCTCTATCGTCAGATTGCCAAGCTTGGTTCCTCCATGCTTCTTCTTTGGCGCGCTCGCTTTAATGCTGTCAGTTCCATCAATGAAGTCGGCTCTGCTCTGCTCGGTTTGAAGCAGGGATTTGAGACCGCCGTTGTTGGTTGTGGTGGTTCATTAACTCCTGAGCAAAAGACCCAGCTGACCAAAGCTCTGGTTGGTAAAGGTCTTAACATCGCCTTCTAAGCGACATAAAGGACTCCAGCGGGCGAAAGCCTGCTGGAGTTTTATTCCATTCATTTGAGTTTGAAAATCCACCATGACCGGACTAAACGATAACTTTTTGCTGGCGGATGATGCGATGGAGCCGAAGGATGCTCCGGCCGTTGTTATCAACGCTTTCAAAGAACAAACCAACGAAGACGGTGAGCCTGAGCTGCGTGACGATATCGATCTGATCGCTGCGGCCACTGAAGATCTTGTTGTGCAGATGCGTGATCTCAATCTGCTGCAACAAAACATCAAAGAGCAAGGCGGTATGTGCCAGAGCATTGCTCTGGAAGCACATGCATTGCTGCCTGACTTCATCAATGATGAGCGTCCTGTTGAATTCTTTACCAAGCACCCCAGCCGTACCCAACTTTCTGCTGCGCTTGAAGATATCAATTCTGGAAAGAAAAATATCGTTCTGCGCATGATCGAAGCCATTGTTGCTTTTATTAAGCGTATCGCAAAGAAGATCAAAGATTTCTTCATTGTTTCTGAAGAGCAGAAGCAGGCCTGGAAAGAACAGCAAGAGTTCGCTAAGAACTACAAAGGTCCTAAGGGCGAGAAGAAAGACGCTGGCGACAAACCCGATGCTGATACTGACGTCCAAGATGAAGCCGGTAATGCTGACGATAGCGGTAAGCAGCAGCGCGACAAGTGGGATGAAAAGCTAGCTCTTGTGGCAGCTATGCTCGGTAAGGATCGCTTGCCAATTATCGCTGGTCTGCTGAGTCACGATAGCAGCCTCTACGACAACTTCAAGAAGACTCTGGAAGCTGCCGCTAAGGTTATGCAGGACATGACTTTTGATAACCACGATACAGTTGGCACCGAGCTGCATACCCTTGTTCAAGAGTGTAGCAAAGATATTGCTGAGGCATCAAGTTGGAGCGATGTGCATCTTCGCGATGTTCTGAATACGTGGGTCAAGTACACGAACTCGCCAGCTGCTGATCGCGTTATTGCTCTCTTTGATGACAATAACCACAATTCTGCTCACAAGCTTGCTGGGGAAATCTCTGATTACCTCAACCATCTGGAGCATGATGTTGAAGAGCTGAAGAAACATCCCGATGATGACGAGGCAGTGAAAAAACTCAAAGCTACTCAGAAGTTTGTTTCTGAGCTTGCCGGTTTCGTGGCTTTGACGACACGAATCAGCAGTGCTTATCACACCACGATCAAGGGTCTGATGAAGTAATTAATCAATAAAAGCCAAGAGGGGATTCCCCTCTTGGCTTTTTATCCATCTTTCGTTGACAGACCATGAAAAACGATATCACATTTCAAGATTTTTTTGAGAGCATTGCTTTAGAAGCACAAGCGATTGACACAGTGCTTTCTGAAGAACGTCGTAAACTTCAAGAGAGACATGAGCTCCTTGGCAAGAGCTGGTATGCTCTTGGATTAGAATCCAGTGATTCTGATGTCGAAAAGGATAATGCGAACAAACAAGGCATTATTCATCGCATGATCGATGTTGTTTTGAACTTTATCAAACGCATCATTGAAAAGATCAAGTCTTTCTTCGCTAAGAAGGATATGAAGAAAACAGAGGACGCTAAAGAGTTCATTAAGAACTATAGCGGTCCGACTGATGAGCAGCTGGTAGCGACCGTCAATAAGCTGGCTAGAGAAGAACAGCCTGCTATGGAAAGTTACGACAGCAGCTCTCTCGGAATGTCGAGCCTGGAAGAAGCGATGAAGAGCTTTAAGCAGCTTACAGGTAAACCGATTACAAGAGAGAAAGTTCTTTCTTCTTATCAGAGTGAGAAGCTCAGAGTCATTCGTCGACTCTTAGGCGAGTACCGTATCTCGCTGTTGATCGCCATGCTGGAAGAAGAGTTCTACTCGGACTTCTCTAAGTCTACTCATAACGTCGGTGGCGTTGTTACTGGTGGCTTTAGCGAAGCTAAACTGATGCACTATCTTGAACAGATCTCTGAGGCTAAAGAGCTTATCGATAACTGTCAGGGTATTGTTGAAGAAAAGGATGACGAGCCAGATAGCGTTCGCACTAAAACGCTCATGCTCTGGATTGTCCGTGGTGAACCGTCTGTGGCTCATCGCATGAATTCTTATTTCGACAGCACCGGCGTTGTTGACCGTACTGCTGGCTTCCTGGAGAAGATGGGCATATACGTCGAGGATCTCAAAGATGATGATTCTCAGAATGCTGGGCAGAAGCTGGAAGCAGCCCAACAAGCTCTTTCTGATTTAACCGCATACATCACTTTAGCTGGTCGAGTAATCGGCACGAATGAGCTTCTAGTCACCGGCATGCAGCGCACCCATTAATCCTAACTAGACTAATGGTAATAAACAGCATAATGGCCAGGAGGGTTTCCCCTCCTGGCTCTTATGTTGCTTATACGTCAAGCTCTACACCGGCGCGCTCGTGAGCAATGAACTCGATGTTCACGTCTTCACGAAGTGCAAAGGTTTGGTCTGCGCGATACTCAAGGCGTTTCCGCAAAGTCAAACGAGCCGAATCATCGACCATAGTGCAGATAGCAAGTTTCGCTGCACCACCTAAGCCATCGACTTCAAACGAGAGCACATCATCCCCATACGAGGTTTTCAGTTTATCTACAATCTGAGATGTCGAAACAGTTTTCTCTTTCAGGCACTCGCTGAGAACAACAACTGTCGAGCGACTGATAGATTCCCTTAGCTTATCGTTCTTATAAACAGAATCCTTAACGTACAGACGAATATTGAAGTACTGCCCAGCTTCAATAGTAGACTTCAGACCAGGTCCATGAATCACGTCTACAGTACCGACGTTCTGTACCGGATAGAAGAAGATTTGCGTCTTATCCAGAAGCATCTTGCTGATTTCCTTAAGGTCTTCAGCAATCCATTCCACAATGGTGTCTACAAGCTGCGTACGGTAGTCTGTAGCGGCTTTGTTAGTTGCAAAGTAGTACGGAGCCTCCAGCAAGAACAAATCGATCTGACGAGTTAGTTTACGACCACCAACAACTATCGGCGCTCCATACGCGTCTCGCTTGATGTCGCCCTTGCGATACTTGTAAACTGGTTCACCGTTGTTCAGCACCGGATCTCCAGCCGAATGGAGCTTGTTGTAGGTGAGAACACCATCGACGATCGTAAACGATACACCGGTAACGGGATCGGTCTGATAGACATCGGCTTCATACGTTGCAGGAACATCGACATCCCAAACAGCGTAATCTTTCTCACCAACCACAGTACGACCACGCGTCCACAGATTGGTTAACGAATTCCCAAGCTTCACATCAAGGCGCTCGCGCGAAATACCGACGGAGCCAAAAGGAAGCAGGAACGTACCAATAAGCGGATCAAAAGAAGCCGGAGTCCATGTAGTCGGCATGAATGCTGACGTCGAGTAGAACAGGTCAAAGTCTGCACGCAGGCTAGTACGCAAGAACTGCTGCGACACTTCGTACATCATCGCATTCGTTACTTGAATAGCGTTGTTGGCATCGATGTCGTAGTTTGTTCTCAGTTCAAAACGGAAAACACGTTCACCGGCATCAGTACGTCCAAGCAGTGTTCCTGGAATATAGGCGTAGTCACCAGTGCGATCAGGCTGAAAACCCAGATTAACAAAAACAGATTCATCAGGAATATCTTTCCACTCTTGAGAAGACTTGGTGGTAATGATAATTTCCCAGCCAAAGATCGAACGCTGAATAAGCGTGCTATCCGTACTAACTTGTAACAGCGTCGTGTCATTTTCAGCAATGAAGCTGCGAGAATTAATGTTCGGCGTATCAAGGTAATACGCACGCGACGCAAACGTGTTGTTGTCAGCATCGAGAACATAGTGGAATGGTGAGTAGAAATATGATCCTTGCGTAATGGCGATCGCTTTCTTATCACCAGGCATCGATTCCAGCAGCGAAATCTCTGAATCAGAACACACCCTCAGGATTCCTTGTTCGATTCGATAGAGAGTTTTGGGAGTCAACGTAAGGCTATCGCTATTCACATGCGCTGTCGACAGCGTACCGAGCTGTTCAATGGTCTCGGTAAGCGTATGAATACCAGCGGCAGCTGGCGTGATCAGATCGACGTCACGAGGATAGGGCATGGCACGTGTCGCGGCGAAGATGCGATCTGTAACATGGTCCATATTCTTAACGATATTGTAGCCCTTACGTTCCAATTTCTTCTGCGCTTGTGCGGGCGTAATCGGAAGAATGTTTGGCCCAAAGGCATTTTGAATAAGTCGATCTTTCAGCGCATCGAACGTCATGGCGTCGCGACCACCAGTCGTTACAGCATTCGAATACACGACCGTAGATGCCATGGCTTTCAGCGGTGCGACAAACTCATTCACTTCAGCCTTATCGATAGCGAGCCAATTAACTACAAACTGCCGCGGATCAAAACCACCAAGGTCCAAAGCCATCGGGCCTTTCGTCTGATACACGTCCATTCGGATTTTGCCAGTAAGAACACCGGTCTTAACATAGACGATAGGAATCTCTACGGTCACCTGTTTATCGACGACCTTAACAATAGCTGTCGGCTTTTTGTTATTGTAGATATCTTGCGAATATGTTGTTTCGATTTCTTCCCAGCTACCATCAGGCAGTTCGCGATAAACCCGACAGTAATAGAACTGATCAGTAATGGTCGTAGTCAAGGAAAACTTCTGCATTCCGGTGACAACGTCTGACAGCGAGAGGATGTTGAATTGATCCAGGTAAACCGGGAACAACACCATCTCGCTACCATCTTCAGCACGGATCGGTTTCCAATCAATCACGTTGGTGGTGATGTTTTTCAGCGGAGAGGTTTTCTCCACATCGTACACCACCTGCAAACCACCGTGACTCATTTGACGCATCTCGATAGGGAATTGCAGACTAAAGATAGTGTCGGCGATCGAGATAGTGGTATTGCGAGGAATAACGATTTTGCGAATATCCGTTCCAGGAACAGACACCATCCGGTCAATCAATTCTTGTCGATTAAAACCGATGACGAAAGGAACAGTGGACGGCAATGCAAAAATGTCATCAAAATCGCCATAATGCATGTGACGATACAAGTCGCTAAAAGTTTGCGCGACCTTGGCATACTGGCGGCGATTATTGTTAGCGCTTTCCGTCATGGTTGATGCGCCAACAGTGGCAGCAGCTTCAATCAGAAAAACGAATGGGTTACTGGGATCTACGATGTCGAGTTTCCCTTCACTGATCTCGCGCAGCATCCGCAGAATAGCCCCTTGAATCCGCGTAGGATTATAGCGGAAGGCATCAATGTTTTCTTTTAGGGTGGTAAGTGAGGTCATGGCTGTCTGAGTAGCTTGCTACCAGTGTAAGGAGGTAGCTTGTTGATTAGATTAATCCAGCAGATAATGCGCCACCGATTTTGCCAGAGACGGTTTGTACCTTATCAGTTGCTTTACTCATGGAAGGGACTTTGCCCGTGATCGTATTAAGGTCACCGGAGTCTACTTCATCGAGATTAACTTCAGCATGTTCCTGATTAGATTCCCCAGTCATGGCAACGTACTGATCAGTATACACCCACCATTCCAATTCAAAGGTCATCGGGTTAATGCGCGGATAACCTAGGTAATTGAAAAGGAAAATGTACTCGTACGGAACCTTCGTCATTCCTGCATTCTGACGATGCTTGTCTCCCATATCAGCATTTCCCATCTCTACAGCAGCATTGAAATCATGGATAATCATGTCATCCATGTACTCTGCGCCGATGCAGCGGAAGCTGATAGCGATCTGGTCATTTCGATTGATTGGCACATCAGTATCGAAGTTAAAAGCAGCTCCCATTGGCACGCTAGTGGGAAATGCTGCTCCAACACACGCAATCTTTTGAACGAAGCGTTTGCTTGAGTCCAAAACAACTCGATAGATACGGGTTTGGTAGTCAATCGTATTTTCAGCGAGATTGTCCGGATATGGTGTAAGAGTTCCCTCATACACCGCTGCAGCGTAAAGTACCCAGTAATAGAACAACATGGTTACTGGATCACCGGGGATGTTGCGAAAGTTCGCAGTCATATCCCAGGTGCGGTAAATATCCGCAATACCGTCGGCAAATGAAAATTGTTCGCCGTACACACCGGCATCGGAAGTGTGGGTGGGTAATTCCACATCTGGCCAACCACTCATGCTAATGAGCTGATTGGTTAAAAGTGGAATAAAAACCTGCTTTGGGTCAATTAAACTACACGGATAGCTTTCATTATTATGGCTATCTGTGCTGTTGTGACGAAAATCAAGCATTGCGCGAATAGCGCGAGGAAGCGAGGTTTCACGCGAGGAAAGCAATGGAGCGAATTTACGTAACTTGAGCAAATTACTCGCAGTCAGACGCAGATCAGGTTTTGTGAAGAAAGCCAAACCGTAGTAGTCCTTATTGATAGGAATGCTATTGGCCAAGCTTCGATGGTTAAGGCCGTAAAGGGTTTCGGTAATTGCGGTACTTGGATTACCGATGGCACTTCGTGCCCATACATCACCTACACCGTTTACCTTACCACCTTGGTGGAATGTTCTCCCCCAGATATCAGTAAACAAATTAGACATCGTCAATCCTTTTTTCTTGGAAACAACAAAATGAGTACTGTCGCACTCACTGCCGCGGGCGCTAAGGTGGCCGGGGCCGCTATTGAGAATGCTGTGAAAATGCTTGCCGATCTTCCGAAAGGCGATTCTTTGGTTGGTTACGCCCAAGCCGGTAACGTCGAGCCCACCGCTTTAGTGGATGAGGATCTGCGTAATTGTGACCTGCTTCCGGATACTCTCCAGCTGGCACAATCGGTCTTTGCCGGATACTACCTGCGGGCGTTTTCAATGCACAACATTAGCATTGGCAACGCCAATGTCGCTGGTCGTTTGGACAAATTTGCTACCCGCCGTTCGCCGTCGCAAGCCGCAATCGGAACTATTGGCGGTATCGCTTCTGCTGCGCTGGAAGAATTCGAAGACCGCCTGGTGGTTGATGGCGATGTTCGCGAACTTCCTGACGAAATCAAGGAGCTGGAAGAAGCCGTTAAGAAGGATGCCGCTGGCTCCGCCACTCTCGCCACTGATGTAGAGGCGAAAGCCGCTCTCGAAGCCTATACGGTTAAGGGCCAACAGCCTGTTGGAAAGAATACGCCGACGCCTAGCTATGGCACCAGCGTTGGTTCCGCAGCTAAGGGCGGCGTCCAGTCTGCATTGATGGATGGGGCTTCTGCCACTATCGGTAAGAGCGTTGATATCAACGATCCTGTCAATCTTGGTGTCGGTCGGTTGATTAACGTGACCATCAAGGACAATAACTGCGAAGTTACCGTTCCTGTGCTCATTCGTGTGAATGCCATGTACATGGCTACGGCGCCGCTCGTTCACGTTCTTGCCTCCGGTTCGGAAGACATCAGTTTTGGTGCTCGCTTTAAGAAGTGGCGTCTGGGTGGTATCGACTTCTGGCGCGACCTCGTGTTCTGTCAAGATCTGATCGATCAGCACAAGAGCAACCTCAAAGCAGACAAGACCGGCGTTTATTTGCAGATGATGCAAAAGCGTCGCCAGAACAGCATTGCTGCCGCGCTGTCTGGTAGCCTGTCTGCCAACAATGCTTCGAACATCATCGTCATGTCGCAAGCCTCGGCTGAAGCCCTGGAGATGAAGATCTTTGGTAAGCTCAAGGACTTCAATACTCGCCAGAAGCTTTTCCAACAAGGTTATGGCATGCTGATGTTTGTCGTCGACAAGCAATGGGGTCGTGTTCGTATGTACACTCGTGATATCCCTGAGTACACCGAACTGTCGGAGCGTGATCTTAAGGCTTCCAACAAGGGCGGTGGTGTGGATATTGGCGATGTGTTGAACGCCTTCCGCGCCGGCTCGACGCCGCGTCTGTAACAACGGCATAAAAGGGGAGAGCGCTGACTCTCCTCTTTTGTTTCTACAGCTTACTTTGTGTCTGGCCTCTATAAAGCGAGACGTGTGAAGAAAATGAAAATTACCACTTATATCCAGCAACAAATCTCCAACATGTTCGGGAAGTCCGGACTGCTGGAAGATCTGCGGTTTGCCCGTACTCAGTTTTCGCAAATGCCGGACGTGCTTGCTCGCGCTGACAAAGCTTTTGGCTCCAAGTTCAAAAGCAATGAGATGAAGCGCGCTCAAAGCGTGTTCTCTGGTGTTGTGAAATCCGGTGGTGGCAAAGGCCTCTTTGGCTACCTCGCTAACAACGTTTCCAATATCGTTGAAACCATCGATGCACTGGAAGCTATCGTCTCTGGTGAATTTGAAGAGAAGATTGCTGCCAAGGGTCTGAACTATCGTAAGGCCAATCTGGTACAGCTGGTCGATGCCGTTACTTTCTCGGCTCGCTTCACTGCCAAACTTCTCACCCACGCTCTCAAAGCTGAAATCGCTGCGACCCGTGAAGAGAAGAAGATGGAACCGATTCCGACCACTGACATGGTGCCGTACGAAATCGAATGGTTCAACAAAGGTCTGGTTCCTTACTGCAATGCGATTGCAGTGATTGCCAAGCCCGCTGCTGAAATGGTTGACCGTCTTGATCAGATCCCGGATATCCTGGCTGATGACACCAACTACTCGAACCTCAAGAACACGATCGGTGAAGCAAAGATCGATCCGTTCATGTTTTCGATCAGCAACTTTGCGTGGAACCCGATTCGCCGCATCCGGATGCACGCGGTTGAAGCTAAAGTTGCTCGTGCGAAGGAGGCAGAAACTGAATTGCAAATGACCAAGCTGCGTCTGATGCAATTGGAGCGTGCTCGTCAGGGTAAAGAAGATCCGGCTCTGGAACGCGAGATCGCTTATCTGCAATCTCTGGCCGAATCGCTGACTCGTGAAATCGCTGAACTCAACGAAGACTAATAGGCCATGAAAGATAACCTCAAACTCTATGTGCGAGGCTTCTTTGGGTCTAAAGAAATGTCGACTGAATCGGTCCTGACACCACCGTCTCGACCGATTCTGTCGGTATTTGATCTAGATCCTAAAGCACTCAAGCATGTCGTTCGTAATGAATCGATTGTTGAAGTTTACAATCAAATGGTTCGTCGCCAAGTGATTCATACCGACTTTAATTTCCGTGAGCGAGTTATCAAGGTTGCTCATACGGCTTTTGGCATCAACAATTTTGAAGCATGGGCGCTCCTTAATACTAAGTCGCCTCTGTTTACCCAGACACATGCGGACTTCATCTCTGATACAGCTCGCTTCATTGTTACCGGTAAGCGTCACATGTCGGTAAACATGTGGGAGCATCTGATTAGTCCGGGTACAAATGATCCGACCAACTCGGCCGTGTTTGATGAAGAAATGATGAAGCGCTTGCCTGCCGGATGGAGTACGCGCAGCAATCAAGCTATCTCTAACAATCTGCACAACGTTATTGCGCAGTGGTTGTCGCACACTGGTGGCTTCACCGATATGCTGACTTCCTTGTATACCTTGTTTGGTGATTGTGACCGAAACCCCGCCCCGGCTCTTGGAGCCATTGACGGTCGTCCGCACTAAAATCACCATTGTATAGACACCTTCTTCGTCATTTATGGCGGTGAAGAGTTTGTTCTATTCAAAATCGCGCGATTTTTTAAAGATTAATTCCATTCGAATGGAGAAAAACCATGAAGTTTAAGTCTGCTCTGGGCATCGCCGCCCTGGAAGAACTCACTGAAGACCAGGTGCCCGCCGCTGACGAAGCTGCAGCTGCTCCGACCGAAGGTGAGAAGCCTGTTGAAGATGCGCCTGCTGCTGATGCTGCTCCCGCCGCTGATGCACCGGCCGCCGACGCGCCCGCTTCGGACGCTCCGGCTGCTGACGAACCCGCTGCTGAACCTGCGGCAGAACCCGCTGCTGAGCCGGCCGCTGACGCTCCTACTGACGACGCTGCTTCGGCTGCTGGTGCTGATGATGCTGCTGCTGCTTCTGCAGCTGATAGCTCTGCCGCTGCGGTTGATGCCGCTGGCGAGCCTGCTGAAGTTGTTGCC
>JACCDY011097981.1_pt1 | contig 11821 bp, 10 predicted proteins | sample 7446391 | NCBI WGS metagenome assembly JACCDY01 (sample SAMN15323451, study PRJNA562643) | freshwater metagenome | isolation source: river surface water | place: USA:Blue River Watershed | collected 2017-08-18
GAAAAGCCCTGCATCATTGCTGATGCAGGGCTACCGATTTGGTGCGGCTGGCAGGATTCGAACCCACGACCCCTTGGTTCGTAGCCAAGTACTCTATCCAACTGAGCTACAGCCGCTTGCTGAGCCCGCAAGTATAACAGCACTTTTACGCTTTGCGCAATTGCGCGAAAAGTTTTTGGCTGTTCAGCCTCCGGGAACTTGGTCACAATGGCTGGGCAGCTTCCGAACCGGTGCCCCCCGCGGCCTTCATGACGTATCTCAGACCTCCATTATCCCCGAAACCTCCTGGCGGCCTGCGCGCCGTGGTGGCCGCGTGGCTGGCCCGCGCCGCCCGGGCGCTGGGCGATCCCGGTGCCTCCCGCGACGAGACGCTGCAGGTCCTGGCCGAGAGCCTGGACGCCCTGGGCCAGGGCATCTGCGTCACGGGGCCCGACGGACACATTCGCCTGTGCAACCGTCAGGCGCAGGAGCTGCGTGACCTGCCCGGGGTGGCCGACGGACTGGGCGCCTCGGACCGCCAGGCCCTGCATGTGCCGGACGGCCGCCACATCGAGGTGCTGACCCGCACCACGCCCTCGGGCGACACGGTGCGCACCTGTACCGACATCACCCCCTACGTGCTGGCCCGGCAGGAAGCCGAGGCGGCCTCCCGGGCCAAGTCCGAGTTCGTGGCCACCATGAGCCACGAGATCCGCACGCCGCTCAACGCCATCATCGGCCACGGCTACCTGATGCAGGACACGCCGTTGAGCAACGAGCAGCAGGAGTGGCTGGGCGCGATGCAGACGGCCGGCCTGCACCTGCACGATGTGATCAACCAGATCCTGGACCTGGCCCGCATGGAGTCCGGCAAGGTGGACCTGCAGGTGGCGGCCTTCGAGCTGGCCGCGCTGCTGCAGCAGGTCTCGGCCGTGGTGGCCGACCAGTGCGCGGCCAAGAGCCTGCGTTACAGCGTGACCGTCGATCCCTCGCTGCCCACCTGGTTCATGGGTGACGTGGTGCGCCTGCGCCAGGCGCTGCTCAATTTCGTGAACAACGCCGTCAAGTTCACCCGCCAGGGGGGCGTGGCGGTCAGCGTCAGCCGTCGCAGCACCGAGGGCGGCGACGTGGTGCTGCGCTTCGAGGTGCGCGACACCGGCATCGGCATCACGCCGGAGCAGCAGGCGCGCCTGTTCCGCCCCTTCGAGCAGGCCGACGGCTCGCTCACGCGCAAGTACGGCGGTACCGGGCTGGGGCTGGCCATCACCAAGAAGCTGGCGGAGAACATGGGGGGCGAAACGGGCCTGAGCAGCACGCCGGGCCAGGGCTCGACCTTCTGGTTCACCGCGCGCCTGAAGCCCACCGCCCGCCAGAAGGACGAGGCCGCCGCCGCCGCGGTGGAGAACATCCGCGCCCGCGCCGGCGCGCGCGTGCTGGTGGTGGACGACAACAGGACCAATGCCGACATGGTCGCCGCCCTGCTGCGGCGCGCCGGCATGCAGGCCGAGATCGCCAACGACGGCGCCTCGGGCATCGACAAGACCCTGTCCGGCGGCTTCGACCTGGTGCTGATGGACATGCAGATGCCCGACATGGACGGCCTGGAAGCCACCCGCCGCATCCGCGCCCAGCCGGCGCCGCGCTTCGTGCCCATCGTCGCCATGACGGCCAATGCCCTGGCCAGCGACCGCGAGCGCTGCCTGGAGGCTGGCATGAGCGACCACCTGGCCAAGCCCTTCGGGCTGACGGACCTGTGGTCGCTGCTGGCGCGCTGGCTGCCGCCCACCGGGACCCGGGCACCCTCCGCCGCGGGCTGATGGCGGACGCGACGGGCAACTGATTCAGAGGTTTTTTTGACCCTGGTTGCCAGGGAAACCATTTGGCATGGAGGACTTGCACGGATCTGCCAGAATCAGCCGAGTTCTCATGCCTGTCCATGCGTCCTGAACCGCCTCCCGAAAAATACGTCGACCTGACCGCCCGCGACCGGCATGTGGTGCGCGCCTATGTCGCCCGGCCCGCCGGTACGCCGCGCGGTGCCCTGGTGCTGCTGCAGCAGATGGACCAGCGCCACCCGCAATGGGACGGCACCAGCCAACGCAAGCATGCACCCCCCTCGCACCGGCCCGGCGTCAACGCCTTCGGCCGGCAGATGGCCGAGCAATTCGCCGCCGACGGCTACCTGGTGGTGGCCCCGTCCCTCTTCAGCCGGGGGCTGTCGGGCCTGGACTACGGCTACCGCTATGACCAGACGCGCTGGTCGGTGCGCCTGCGCCGCCCGCTCGAGCCGGTGCCGCCCGGCCCGGTGTTGCTCGACGTGGAGGCGGCCATCGTGCATGCGCGGCGACTGGCCCCGCACACCGCGCTGGGCGTGGTGGGCTACTGCTGGGGCGGCCTGCTGGCCTGGCGCGCTGCCAGCGAATTCCGTGCGCTGCAGGCCGCGGTGTGCCACTACGGCGGCGGCATGGAGCGGCCGGCCGAGCGGGCCCTGCAGCCACAGTGCCCGGTGCTGGCGCACTTTCCCTCCGACGGCACCTGGATGTCCGCCCAGGACGTGGCGGCCTTCATCGCCAGTCACCCGGCGACAGGCGGGGACCGGTCCGTGGAATGCCAGGTCCACCCGGCGCCCTACGGGTTCAGCCAACCGGGGCTCAGCGCCTACGACGAAGGGGCCGCCAGCCGCGCGCACGCGCAGACCCTGGCATTCCTGGAGACCCGGCTGGCGGCCAGCGCTCAGGCCTCGGCGGCGACCGCCACCGACTGAACCGGCTCGACCAGCGCGAGCGCCTCGTCCAGCGGCAGGGCCCGGGCGAACAGCCAGCCCTGGCCGCGGTGGCACCCCATCTCCAGCAGGGCCTGGGCCTGGTGCGACTTTTCCACGCCCTCGGCCGTCACCTCGAAGCCCAGGCCGCGCGCCAGGTTGACGATCAGCCGGGCGATCTTGGCCTGCCGCTCCTGGTGCAGGTCCATCACGAAGGAGCGGTCGATCTTCAGCCGGCTGATCGGCAGCTGCGCCAGGCGGCTGAGGGAGGAGTGGCCGGTGCCGAAGTCGTCGATCGCCAGGTGCACGCCCAGGCCGGTCAGGGCCTGCAGGTGCGGCAGCAGCCCCCCCTCGCCCAGGTCCACCTGGCTCTCGGTGCGTTCCACCTCCAGCCCGTCGATCATTCCGCCCTGCGCCGCGCGGCTGGCCAGGAGCTTGAGCAGGCGCGGGCTGCGCAGGACCTGGGGCGCGACGTTGAAGGCCACCACCGCGCCCGGGTAGCGGGCCTGCAGGCGGGGCTTGTCCCGCAGCACGGTCTGCGCCACCAGCAGGGTCAGCGGCTCGATCAGGTGGGCGTCCTCGGCGACGACGATGAACTCGGTGGGCGAGACCTCGCCGAGCTCCGGGTCCGTCCAGCGCGCCAGCGCCTCGAAGCCGATCACCCGCCCGTTGCGCAGGTCCACCTCGGGCTGGTAGTAGACGCGGATGGCCTCCTGTTCGATCGCCTGCGCCAGCCGGCGCTGGATCTGGCGCTGGCGGTACATCTTGCGGCCCAGGCGCGCGTCGTACCACTGCACCGAACCGCGGCGCGTCTGCTTGCCCTCGTTCATGGCCACGTCGGCGCAGATCTGCAGCTCCTGCCAGTTGGTCGCGTCCTCGGGCAGGCGGCTGATGCCGACGGTGGCGCTCGCGGGGATGCTGTCGCTGCCCGCCGGCACCTCCACCGGGTTCAGGCGCGACAGCGCCTCCCGCAGCCGGTCCTCGCTGCCGGGCACGGTGATGTCCACCACCGCGATGAATTCGTCACCCGAGCGCCGGCACAGCAGGTGGCCGGGCGGCAGCACCTGCTGCAGGCGCGTGGCCATGGACTTGATCATGGCGTCGCCGGTCTCGTGCCCGTAGGTGTCGTTGACGTACTTGAGCTGGTCCAGGTCGATGAACAGCACCGCCAGGCGGCCCGTGCCCACCGGCAGGGAGCTGACCAGCTGGCGCACCTGCCGCGACAGCAGGCGGAAATTGGGCAGTCCGGTCAGCGCGTCGCGGTAGGCGAGGTCACGCAGCTTGGTCTCGGCTTCCTTGAGCTTGCTCACGTCGGTGATCACCGCCACGTTGCCCAGGCTCTCGCCCGCCTCGTTGCGGATGCTGGAGATGGACACCGAGGTGGGGATGATGCGGCCGCGCCGGTCCAGGAAGTTGGTCTCGCCGCTCCAGCGGCCCCGGGCCACCAGCGCGTCGACCATCTCGCGGCGCTGGTCGCCCCGGCCCACGCTGCGGTACAGGCTGCCGGCGCGCCGGCCGATCAGCTCGCTGCGGCTGAAGCCGGTCATGGCGCACAGGGCGGGGTTGGCGTCGACGATGCCGCCGTTGGGGTCGGTCACCAGGATGCCCTCGGCCGCGGTGGAGAACACCAGGGCGGTGGTGCGCATCTCGTCGGTGGCCTTGCGCTGGATGCGCAGCATGACCGACAACGCGCGCGTGACCTCGGACAACTCGTCGTCCACCGTGTCATCGAGCCGCGAGACAGTGTCGCCGGCCAGCAGGCGCTGGCAGTCCACCAGGAGCCGGTCCAGGCGAGCCGTCATCGTGGTGGAAAAGCGGTTGGCCCAATGGCGCATGCGGTGCAGCATCAGCAGGCCGGCGGCGATGGCCAGCAGCACGGCCAGCGCGATCACGCCGGCCACGGGCAGCACGGGCTGGACCACCCAGAAGCGCAGGGGCACGCTGGTATCGCCCACGGGCACGCGGTCGGCCACCGTGGCATTGAAGTTCCAGCCGGAAGGCAAGGCCGGCACGGGCGGCTGGTCGCCCGCCGACACGGACACACGCATGCCGAAGCGCCAATTGATCTGGTCGGCCATGGAGCCCACGCGGACCGTGCCGACGATGAAGCCCACCGGCGCGTCCGACTGCGGCGACATCACACGGTCCACCAGGACCAGTTCAGCCGTGCCATTGGCATCGGCGCGGATCCCGTAGCCCTCCCGGGCCATGCGCACCGCCTCGACGACGGCGGGGTCGGCGGCCAGCACCTGCGCCTGCGCCTCGTCGGTGGCCATGAACACCCGGCCTCGGTAGTCCAGGAGCACGTAGCGGCGCAGGTCCGCGCGGTTCAGTCGCGCCATCAGCGGCGCCAGGTAGGTCTCGCGCCCGTAGCTGTCGGTCAGGCCCGTCCACAGCAGCGGCGAGGTGGCCAGCGAGGTCATCTCGTGGCCGACGTTGGTCATTTCGGTCACCAGACGCGTGCGCACCAGCTCGCGGTGGTGGCCCAGGTCCATGCGCACGAAGCCGATGCCGCCGCCCACAGCGATGGCCGCCACCAGCAGACCGATCAGGGTGACGTAGGAGCCGACGATGCGCGCCAGCTCGGCGCTGATGCGTTGGCGGATGGTGGTGTGCGGCAGGGGCGGCATGCGCAGGCTCACTTCAGGGGCGTCAGCGCGCCGTCCTTCTCGATCCGCACGAACAGCACCTCCTTCGGGCCGAGCGCGTCATGGCGCTCGGGCGTGAAGGCCGGCGCGTAGCGGCGGACCGCGCCCTCGAAGGGCGGCAGGCTTTCCAGCGCGCGGCGCACGTCGTCGCCGCGGGTGGAGCCGGCCTTGTTGACGGCCAGCGCCAGCAGGTGCGTCATGTCATAGGCATGGGCTGAGCCCACCGGGCTGGGGATCTCGCGCACGGAGGACAGCCTGGCGTCCCTCATGATCCAGTTGGCCAGCCGCATCGCGGCAGGGCGCTGGTTGCCGATGAAGGTGAAGGTCTGGATCACCTGCATGTCGACCTTGGCCAGCGCCTGCGGCGCCAGTTGATGGATCACCCCGCCGGTCAGCCCCCAGTGGGCCACCACCGGCAGGCGCTCCGCCGCCGGCACCTGCGACAGCTGGGTGAGGAGGAAGGCCGCCTCCCGCTCGTTGGCCACCAGGATGATCGCCTGGGCCCGGGCGCGAGCGCAGGCCGCCAGCGTCTCGCGAAAGTCCTGGTCACCCCAGTTGTACCAGCGCGTGGCCACCACGCCCACCCCATGGGTCGCCGACCTGGCGACCAGCACCTGGTCGCCCGAGCGGCCCCAGGAGGTGTTGGGCAGCACGGCGCAGACCCGGCGGGCCTGGTAAGACGACTTGGCCCGCAGCATCAGGGCCTCGACACCCCAGGCGTCCTTGAGCGACAGGCGGAAGACGAAGGACGGCTGGGCCGGGTTGTCGGTGATCGGGTCGGCCGATCCCCAGACGCTGACCAGCGGCACCTTCAGGCGGTTGGCCTCGGGCACGGTTTCCACCGTCACCGGGCTGTACTTGCCGGTCAGCACGGCCACCAGGCCAGGCCGGGACGCCAGGTCGATGAAGTTGTCGCGGCCCCGTGCGGAGACGCCCTGGTTGTCGGTGGTGATGAGCCGCAGGGGACGCCCGCCCAGCACGCCGCCGCGGGCGTTGATTTCATCCATCGCCGCCTGCACGCCCCGCTCGATCGCCTTGGGCGCCGAGTTGGTCTTGATGCCGTAGGCCTCGTCGACGCCGATGTAGACCGGCTCGGCCGACCAGGCCGGCGCGGCCAGGCACAGGGCCGCGGACCACGACAGCAGCAGGCGCGAAAGGCGGAAATAGGCAGGCAGCAAAAAAGACTCCTGGTCGACGCAGACCACACATTGTCACAAATTCCGATGGCCGCGACGAAGGCCATCCTCGGCCACGCCCGCCTCAGCCCCCGGCCATCTGCCGCCGCGCCATCTCGCGGAACTCGGTGGGACGCTGGCCGGTGTGCTTCTTGAAGAAGCGGCCGAAGTAGGCCTCGTCCTCGTACCCCAGTTCGGCCGCGACCTGCTTGACGCTCAGCGTGGAATACACCAGCTCGCGCTGCGCCTCGTGGACGATGCGCGCGTTGATCACGTCCAGCGGCGACATGCCCAGGGCCTCGCGGCACAGGCGGCCCAGGTGGCCTGCGGTCAGGCCCAGTTGCTGCGCGTAGTGCTCCACGCCGCGGTGCAGGCGGAAGCGCTCGTTGACCAGGTTGCGGAACTGCTCGATCTGGGCGGCCTTGCGGGAGCGCGGATCGTCGCCGGGCACGGCCGCCGCGCTCTCGCTCAGGCGGGCCACCTGCACGAACAGCGCCGCCAGCAGCGACATCCCCGCCACCACCTGCCCCGGGGCGGCGTAGCGGGCCTCGCGCTCGATGGCATCGAACAGCGGCATCAGCGATTCGGCGAACGGGCTGTCCGGGTCCACCGGCAGCACCTTGGGCGTGCGGATGTGGGCCAGCAGCTCGGGTGCGATGGCCGCCATCAGCGACTCCAGCGGCCGCTGCGCCGCGGTGATCACCGGGCCGTCGATGTCGTTGCGGAAGTGGAAGCCGTGCACCGCCCCCGAGGGAATCAGCACCAGGCAGGGCGGCTGCAGCGGCCAGCGCCGGCCGTCGATCAGCGCCTCGCCGCCCTCGCTGCCGGTGACGATGTACAGCACCTGCAACAGGCCCTCGTGCACGTGCGGGTCGATCTCCCAGTTGTACTTGCTCGAGCGGATCGGGATGCGCTCGAGGTTCACCAGGTCGGCCCAGGCGGGTGAGGAATCGGTGCCGTACAGGGCGAATCGCGGAACGGTGGTCATGCACGAATTGTCCGGTTCTTCGCCGCGTTTGTCGATTGTTTGACCGGGCAGTCACGCCGAACATTCGCCCCCACGACATAGGAGACAAACGGCATGCCATTCCGCATCCGTCCGATTTTTCAAGGTTGGACCATCCACCCGGCGACCAAGGGTAAACCCGAAGTGTCCGGTTCTAGAACCGGCCAGGAGGCGGCATGACCGCCAGTGGATTCCATTGGCTGGACCTGGCCGGCCGCAACTACGTGGTGACCGGCGCAGCCAGCGGCATCGGCCTGGCGGTGGCGGAGTCGCTGGCCCGCGTGGGGGCCCACGTGGCCCTGGTGGACCGCGACGGCGCGGGCGCCGAACGGGTCGCCAGCCACCTGCGCTCCCAGGGCGCGCGTGCCCTTTCCGTCGAATGCGACATCGCCAGCGAGTCCTGCGTGCTGGACGCCGCCGCCCGCGTGCGCCGCGAGCTCGGCCGCGTGTCGGGCCTGGTGAACAACGCCGGCCTGCTGCGCCCCGGGGCGCTGGAGGACGTGTCCATCGCCGACTGGAACATGGTGCTGGCGGTCAACCTGACCGGTTACCTGGTGTGCTCGCGCGCCTTCGGCCAGGACATGCTGGAAGCCGGCCACGGCAGCCTGGTGCACATCGCCTCCATCTCCGCCCTGCACCCGCAGACGCGCAGCGGCGCCTACAGCGCCAGCAAGGCGGGCGTGCTCCTGATGAACAAGCAGCTGGCCGCCGAGTGGGGACCCCGCGGCGTGCGCAGCAACGCCATCTGCCCCGGAATGATCCGCACCGCCCTGTCGGCCAAGTTCTACGAGGTGCCGGGCTTCGAGCAGGCCCGCGCCGCCGTCACCGCCAGCCGCCGCGTGGGCGAGCCGATGGACATCGCCGACCCGGCCCTGTTCCTCCTGAGCGACCGCTCCGGCTACGTGAACGGCGCCGAGCTGGTGGTCGACGGCGGGCTGGACTGCATGTTGATGGACATGGTGCCGCGCCCGGGCTTCAACGCCACGACGCAGGCCGGCACCCAACCCCTGGAGAAAAGCAATGAAACGACTCGAGTGTGACGTGCTGGTCGCCGGCTCCGGCGCCGGCGGCCTGTCGACGGCCGTGACCGCGCGCAAGGGCGGGCTGGACGTGATCGTGGTGGAAAAGGAGCCGGTCTTCGGCGGCTCCACCGCGTTCAGCGGCGGCGTGCTGTGGATTCCCGGCAACCCGCATTGCGAGGGCGCGAAGAAGGACTCCCCGCAGGCCGCCCGCGAGTACCTGATGAACGAGACCGGCGCCTGCTTCGACGCCGCCGCCGCCGACGCCTTCCTGGCCGCCGCGCCGAAGATGGTCGAGTGGTTCGAGCGCGAGACCAGCGTCAAGTTCGTCCCCACGCTCTACCCCGACTACCACCCCACGGTGGGCGGCGGCGTGGACGTGGGCCGCTCCATCCTGGCCAAGCCCTTCGACATCCGCGAGCTGGGCGAGGACATGAAGCGCCTGCGTCCGCCGCTCAAGACCATCACCTTCATCGGGATGATGTTCAACTCGTCCAACGCGGACCTCAAGCACTTCTTCAACGCCACCAAGTCGCTCACCTCCTTCGTCTACGTGGCCAAGCGCCTGGCCACGCACCTCAAGGAGCTGGCGCTGTACCGCCGCGGCATCAACGTGACCAGCGGCAACGCGCTGGCGGCCCGCCTGGCCAAGTCGGCCCTGGACCTGGGCATCCCGCTGTGGACGAATTCCCCCATCAAGCGCCTCATCGTCGAACAGGGCGTGGTGCGCGGCGCTGTCGTCAGCAAGGACGGCGAGGACGTGCAGGTCTACGCCCGCCAGGGCGTGGTGCTGGCCTGCGGCGGCTTCCCGCATGACGTGGAGCGCATCCGCCAGGCCTACCCGCACCTCCAACGCGGCGGCGAGCACCTCTCGCCCGTGCCCACCGGCAACACCGGCGATGGCATCCGTGCGGCCGAGGCCGCCGGCGCGAAGTTCGAGATCAAGTACCCCTCCACCTCCGCGTGGATGCCGGTCTCGCGCGTGGACTACGGCAACGGCAAGCATGGCGTGTTCCCGCACCTGCTCGATCGCTACAAGCCCGGCATCATCGGCGTCACCCGCAAGGGCGTGCGCTTTTGCAACGAGTCCGAGTCGTACCACGACGTGGGCGCGGCCATGATCAAGGCCTGCGCCGGCGAGCGCGAGACGGCGATGTGGCTGGTGTGCGACCAGGAGGCCCTGTCCAAGTACGGCCTGGGCTTCGTCAAGCCCGCGCCCATGCCGATCGGCAAGTTCCTGCGCAACGGCTACCTGGTCAAGGGCCGCACGCTCGCCGAGCTGGCCAACAACTGCGGCATCGATGCCGCCGCGCTGGAGCGCACGGTCGCCGAGTACAACGCAGGCGCGGTGCATGGCGAGGACCGGCAGTTCGGCCGCGGCACCACCTCGTTCAACCGCTACCTGGCCGACCCGGCCCACCAGCCCAACCCCTGCGTCGCCCCGGTGCGCAAGGGCCCGTTCTACGCGGTCAAGGTGATCATGGGCGACCTGGGCACCTTCGACGGCCTGCGCACCACGCCGCAGGGCCAGGTGCTGTCCACCCGCGGCACGGTGATCGAGGGCCTGTACGCCGTCGGCAACGACCGCGCCAGCATGATGGGCGGCAACTACCCCGGCGCCGGCATCACCCTGGGCCCGAACATGACCTTCGGCTGGATCACGGGCAACCACCTGGCCGCCCAGGCCCGCCAGGAGCTTCGCCGTGCGGCCTGAACTCGTCCTCGCGGGCGCCGGCAAGGCGCTGATCGACCACCGCATCTACACCATCAGGCTGCGCAAGATGGGTGAGTTCATCGAGGTGTTCGACCGCCTGGCCATGCCCATCCTGCTGGAGACCCTGGGCACGCCCCTGGGCTTCTGGACCAGCCTGGTGGGCCCGCAGAACCAGTTCGTCCACCTGTGGGGCTACGACAGCCTGGCCGACTACGAGGCGCGCTCGCGTGCCCGTGACACGCACCCGGGCTTCGCCGCGTACCTCGCGGCCACCGCCGACCTGATCCTCGCGCAGGAGACGCGCCTGGTCCGCCGCGCCACCCTTCCCTCCGTGGAGCCCCTGCGATGAGCGCCCGCGTGGCCGTCATCACCGGCGCGGCCGACGGCATCGGCTGGGCCACTGCGCAGCGGCTTGCACAGGACTTCGACCGCGTGGCGCTGCTGGACCTGGATGCCGAGGCGGCCCGCGTTCGTGCGGCGCAACTCGGCGAGGGCCACCTGGGCGTGGGCTGCGACGTGTCCGACGAGGCCAGCGTGGCCCGGGCCTTCGAGGCCGTACGCGAAGCCTTCGGCCGTATCGACGCCCTGGTGAACAACGCGGGCATCGGCGAGCAGACCGAACCGACGCTGGAGCAGGACGTGGCCGCCTTCGACCGCGTGCTGGACGTGCACCTGCGCGGCACCTTCCTGGCCTCGCGCGCCGCGGCCCGCCACATGCTGGCGCAGGGCGGTGGCGCCATCGTCAACATCGCCTCCATTGCCGGCCAGGCGGGCATTCCCGGGCGCAACGCCTACGGCGCGGCCAAGGCCGGCATTGCCGCGATGACCCGCTCCATGGCCTGCGAGTGGGCGCGCCGCGGCGTGCGCGTCAATGCGGTCGCGCCCGGCTACGTGCGCACCGCGCTGGTCGAGCGGCTGGTCAAGGACGGCCTCATCGACGCCGGCGGCATCGAATCACGCACCCCCCTGGGCCGCATGGCCCGGCCCGAGGAGATCGCCCAGGTGATCGCCTTCCTGGCCTCGCCGCAGGCCAGCTACGTCACCGGCACCACCGTCAACGCCGATGGCGGCTGGCTGGCGCTGGGCGCACCCGAGGCCGCCCTGGCCTGACACGGATTTCCCGAGAGAACACGACAGGAGACAAACCCATGTTCATCCACATCTTCAACGGCATCGTCTACGGGGCGTTGCTGATCATCATGTGCTCGGGGCTGGCCCTGATCTACGGCCTGCGCCGGGTGGTCAACTTCGCCCACGGCTCGCTGTACATGCTGGGCGCCTACATCGGCTACTCGGTGGCCATGCAGTACAACTTCTGGGCCGCCCTGGTGCTGGCGCCGCTGGTCATGGCCGCCTTCGGCGTGGCGCTGGACCGCTGGGGCTTCCGCCTGCTGCAGGACCGCGACCCGCTGACCGTGGTGCTGGTCACCTTCGGCCTGCTGCTGATCATCGAGGACTTCGTCCAGAGCTTCTGGGGCAAGGCCAACCTGTCGGTGCCCGCGCCGGCCGCCCTGGCCTC
>JACCDY010205969.1_pt1 | contig 11820 bp, 29 predicted proteins | sample 7446391 | NCBI WGS metagenome assembly JACCDY01 (sample SAMN15323451, study PRJNA562643) | freshwater metagenome | isolation source: river surface water | place: USA:Blue River Watershed | collected 2017-08-18
CAACGATCATTGTATGAGGTGTTCATAACATTATCCTATTAGGTATTTTTCATTGTCAAGCCCCTTGACACTGGATAAATGCCATTATCATACGGACATGTTCGCAGCAGGAACCCTCAGTCTCACGGTCGGAATTATCCGGTCGCTCCCTAAAGAAGAACTTGAGAAGAAATTCTCGGATGCTTACGCCGATTGGATTTGGCTACAGCAGGAAGGTCGTCATAAAAATGATCCTCATTACAATCGCTTAGCGGTTGATGTGATGAATCTCATGGAAGAAATGCAACGTGTTATCTCACGCAAATCTGGTTATCGTGCTTGACATTCTACAAATGCCAATAGGATACTGATATGAAACCTGGAAAATACCCTTTCAACAGCAAACTCACTGCTCATAACCTATCCAGGATGCTCGCAGGTGCAAACATCCAGTCAACGGTACGTCTTACCAAAGATCCAGACGTGGAAGATGATGCGGTCGAATTGGATGACTGCGCACATGTTCAGGTTGGTCCTGACTATGTGTGCTTCAACTACTGGTGCGATGAAAAGAACAACCCTGCTGGCAATCCTATTCGTGAGAATCCAGGTAAACCGATTGCTGTAGGTATGTACAGCATCGAAGTCACAAACTTCGTGGACTTACTCACCGAAATCAAAAAATACAAACTCAAATGATGGATATCAATGGACAGAAATTGTCAACTGCTAGTTTGGTTGTTCTGATCAAAAGACCAAAAGCACAGATCCTTTTCAATCCTTGACTTTTTATAAGCCAAGCTAGGATACTATCATGAACGATGAACACTATTTTTATTACTCCTTTTTTATGGGCGCTATGCTCGGCGCTATGTTGCTATTGCTTATAGTGGTAGTAGGTGTATGGAGAGAAAAGAAACCACAAGGTTACGGTGGCTCTCCTGGTCATATGAGTCCAATGGAGGTTGAAGCCCTTTACGAGAAGAACAAGCCGTGATAGTTGTAGAATATCAAGTCGTTGATCCGCTTAGTACAGCCTACAAGCTTTATCTATTGGGTTTTGGGGACTTGCTAACTACTCCAGTCTATGCTAAGAAAGGCGAGGAAGGTTTACTAGAAGACTTCCTAGAAGAAAAAAATTACTTGTTTTTTCCACCAAAGGAAATAGAAGTAGATGATGATTTCAAGGATTTCCATATCATCATTACGCCTGCATTGAAAGAAATAGACCTTGCAAAAGATTCAGGTCGCATTATCGTTCAGAAGAAACCTCTTGAACCCTCGGTGAACTAATGAATAAGGTCTTTTTGAACCTATTGAACTTTCCACCCTCGGAAGGTTCTAAGGCTGCACATGAAGCTTGGAAAGAGAATGTTAGGATGGTTTCTGTCGCATGCGTTCGACCAATTGATTGGACTGATTTATTGTATTTTGAATTACAAAAGCCTGGATACGTCACCAAGTCATGTCGTGATGCTGCAAAGGCTTATGCTGACCTATTGACAAAGTCAGTATTCTAATAGGATACCACACATGCAAATAGTCCCCAATCCTACCATTCTTCGCAATATCTGGTTCTACTTCAAGATATTCAAGAATTTCTTTATTCTCTGGATTGTGTGTCGCATCATGGTCTTCGTGTTGACCATTGTTGGGCTGATCCTTGCAATCAAGTATGCTGCTTATCTTCCAGACAATCCTAATTATCGTCGTAACTATGACGATACTAAGACCTTGCACAGGAATCCTTTTACAGAGGCTCCCGCTACGATGAAGCAATCAGAAATTGACGCGCAAAAGAATCGTTGACTTCTGATAAAAGTCATTAAACTTTTCGTAAAGGGAAACACCATGGACTTCAACCTCGCTGCTTTCTCGACCGAAGACCTTACGAAGCTCTTGGAAGCTAAGTTGAAGAAACCACAGACGCCGGTGATGACTGAGACTATCGAAGCAATACGTAATGAATTAAAATCACGCGAAGGAAAAGTCAAGTGAAAGATGAAACAGTTAAACCAGTCATTCTATACGTTAGTTTCATAGCTGGTTGGATGATGGCTGAATCTTGGAAAACTACCCCAAACTTTCATGAAGCTTTGCTCGTGTCCATGATTAGCGGAATTGTGCTTGTATTAGTTGCCTGGTGGTTTAGGTTTCTCAAATGAAAATAAACAAACCATCTAAAGACCCATGGTGGATTGTGTTCAAGATTGTGATTTTTTTACTGCTTGCAATCTCTTTATGGTCTGCTATCTTCCCTACCATACAACCAACTCAACCACTCATTCAAAGGAAATAACCAATGCAATTCATGTACCTTCGTCGTAAGAGCAACAACAAGAACCCCGGCCGTCATCCAATCGGTCTTGTTGGGGTTCAAAAGAACCCTGATGGTACCGTGGACGTGGGTGTCCAAATGGTTCACAGTTCAGATCGCTTCGTCAAGTCAGTTGGTCGGGAATTGTTGGCTAAGAAGATTGTACGGGATCGGTGTGCTCGTTTGACTTCTAAAGATCCGTCTCTTGACCTCCATGTTATTCTTCCTCATGGTGTGGCTCGTCGGTTGTCAGATTACACGGAGCATCAAGAAATCCTAAACAAATTGATCATGGATGAAATGACTGGTGGCTCTTGGAGCACACAAGCAAAGAAGTCTCCTAGGATTGCCCGTATTGAACGTGAATATACCGCTTAATTCCCCAACCCTCTACATCGAAAGGTGTAGAGGGTTTTTTGTTACTTGACTTCATTAGCCAAATGGTTAGGATACCAGCATGAAGACCAAACCTGCCTACGAGTCTCTGACCCAGGTTATCAACCAAATGACGGCTGATACTTTGGATCGGAATACCATCGAATCACTCCGTAACATGTTGGACCTTCCAGCGTTCCAACCCATTCGCAATGTGATTGAAGAAAAAATCATTGAGATTGGTAACTTCCTCAAGTCGAAGGATGAACCAAAAGCTGAACCAGTAACGGTCTGGATGGGTAAGACCCAAGAGACTCGCAAGGAGAGCAACGAGGAAGAGCATGATGACATGCTGATCAGCCCTCCATTCGAATACGAAAATGAGGAAGATGTTCGTAGCCACTTCAACTATGTCAAGGATCAATTCGATATGAGTTTGGAATTCGATGTTGTCCTTACATCAATCGACAAACTTCAAGACAAGTTGTTGAAAGGCCCAGAGAATCCAGAGAAAGACAAAGTTTGAAAATAGCTTTTACTCCGCAGGTCGCGTATCGTCTCATTGACCGAGCCAAATCAAATTTTCGTAATCATAAGTATGCACCCAAAGAATGGAAGGATACTTTTGATAAATTGAGCGTTTACGTTTGTGTAAACGAATCAATCCCTTATTATCCTGGCGCTCTTGCCATGTCTTATATGTTGAATACTGTCAACGGTAGAGACTTTGGCATTGACCCCTTAGCACCTAAAACAAAAATTGGCGGTAGAGAATATTGGTTAGCTCTTGAATTTGCTATTGACACAGTTTGTCAGGCTGATGGTCCATCTCTATTCAATCTCGTGTGTCACGAAGTAACCCACAGTTTAGATTACGTTATTCGCGGCAAAATGCAAGAGACAAATGAAGGTTCTCACGATGAATTCTTTCGAGTTCTTATGAATTTCATGGGAGCTACAGAGGATTACCGTTTCCCTCACCGTACCAAATTAGCCTACAGAAGGAAAAAGTCAATAGAGAGTTTTGGGGGCCTTGGTGTAGTTGCCCTACTTGACACAACTCCTGCTAGTGCTATACTTTCAGTATAACCAAAAACCCAAGAAAGGTTTAGATTTCAAATGGATATGTCTTTGTTCGACAAGCCCCAGGATGACATCAAGTCAGTTCGTGGTAAGCGCGATCACCGTAACAAGAATGCTCGCAACCCAGAAGATGTGAGCGACTTACGCAAGAAGGCAAATCGGCGTGAAATTCCCCGGCCACGTCATTTTGAAATAGAGGATGACGAGTGATTATTTTCATTCCCCTCCTTATCTGGATTGCAACCGGCTCATTTATTTGGGGGGTAATTACTTTCTGTGTTATTTGGATGATTGAAGACCTCACCAAGAAAGATGGGAAATAACTCTTGACTTACTAAACTAAATGGTTATAGTAAAAGCTGTTCGTGATCACATTGAATAAAAGGAAAATATATGGGAAGACCCGTAAAAACTAAAGTATCTGAAACTCCTGTTGCCGATACAGTTATTGTTATCAACCGAGTTGCAAAGAAACTCAAGTCATTCAGCAAGGATACACTCTTTGCTGCTGTCGTCAAGAGCTTCCAAAAGACTGAGGATGCAGCAGAACTTGCTAGCCTTGAAAAGGCTGTTGACACCATGCTAACTGCTTATGCAGTCGATGGTTATACCGTTGCAAACGGTGTTTACACTGTCATTCCAGGTAAGCGTGGCAGACCTAAGAAGGTTGTTGAAGCAGTCGCTGCCGTCTAAAAAGTTGGATTCCCTGGGCATTCTTCGTAGTGACCCAGGGATATTCTATTGAGGGATTATGATAAAGAATACCATGCGATTGTTTTTCCATTCAATCGATAGGGACATTGAAGCCATGGAGGCGTTAGATGCACCAGAGTCGATTCTAGCTAAACTTCGCGGAATGCAAGACACAGTTAGAAGCAAATGGGCTGCTATTTACTCAAATGAAAAGAATGGACGAAATAACACCATTCAGGATTATTTGGACTTGAATATCGCCGTAAACGATGTATATAATCTGGTGGTTCAAGAGCGATCTGACTACTTGATTGCAAACAATCTTGATATAGCTGAGCCAGTCGATGAATATATTCTATCTGAATTGTTTCTGTCTTACACAATCTTCCTTGACGCCCTGTCCGAGTGTGGATTCTATTACGTGATGTGCGCTAACTTCCCAGTTGAAAATATGTCTTGGTTCGCACAGCAAAAGCAAATGCGTGAAGCTAACAGATTATTGGGGGATGACAATGGATGATTCAAGCACAGAATCAGGAACACCTAAAGCAAGACTAGCTAAATTGTTAGCCGAACTTGATAAACGTTTTCCAGGTGTAGTCAATCCAATATCAAGCGAGCCACCAGAGCCTAAATATTTGGCCGAGATAGATCGACTTATTGAGAAATCTAACTATTCTAGGTTAGTTTGAACCCAAGTAGCCGTGTCAGTAGTTGACGGACTGGGCTTAGTCAAAGACAAAGCAACATAGAGGCAAGATAATAGGATAATGCTCATAAGAGTATTCTACTTTGCCTTTTTGATAGTCAATGGTTTAATGACTCTGATATGAAGATGTAGGACAGAATCATTAAAGTATCTATCTACGTTTACTTGCCGGCCATTGATTGTCATGATGTAGGAGGTAACACCAACTCGCTTCATGGTAATCATGACGAGATTCTATCTATCTTTTGGCGAAGTCAAGCGAGCGATTCAGCTTTATGCGTCTTCGCCTGTTTGATCAGATCCTTTGCAATCTTGGTAAGGTTTTCCCGCTTGTAACTGATGCAGGATGAACCCCAAAAACCACGATGATCCTGGTCATAGGATGGGTCACCATGGGCCAGACTCCAGTAACCAGAGCGAATCACCTGCAAACGCACATCCACCGTTTCATCGTCTGGAGTGTTAGTCATCTTGTGTGAAACAACGAAACGTTTGGTTTTCGTAAGGACTTTGCGAACTGCCTTGATGGATGGAAAGCGCATATCTATGTTTCCTTGGTGGTTGGGAAAAGGATATCTATCTTTTCAGAAAGTCAACGCTCACTCGTCAGCATCATGGTCTTGCCTTCGCCGTTGCTTTCGACATAGAAGACAATTTCAGGGAGAGGAAAGTTGGTATATCCGATTTCCTGTTTGGCAAGTACATTGTCGTTACCGTCATCGAAGATCAGCACAGCCGACTTCTTTTCCAGGTTGACCTTGAGGGTAGCGTTGAGGAACTCGCAACCTTCCGTGTAGACAAGGCTACGGGATATCCAGTGACGGTAGAACTCCTGGCTACCCCAGAAGTTGGAAAGGGCCGCGGAGGTGATGTTTTCGGTGTTCATGGTCATATCCTAGGCGGTTGTTTTGAAAGTCAAGACCCGTAATCCCCTGGAGAGGCTGGCAAGCCACGTTCACTCTCCAGGGTCCGGCGATTCGTTTGCCATGCTGTATGCGTCAGAGTATAACAGGGAAAATGCCCTGTCAAGAGCCTTGACATTCATAATGAGTTGTTAGGATACTCGCATGAACGCAACCAACGAATTTAAAGCCGCTCTGATTAAGTACGTAAACCTCGTTCAGCAAATGAACAAGGATTACACTCAGAAGCATTACCCAAACAATGCTCCGACAATGATCACCATTGACGTTGGGACTCGTTATGTCCGAGTAGTCAAAAATTATGGAATTAGTAGGTCAGTCCATAGTTTCGTGGACATCACCAATGGTAACATTCTCAAGGGGTCATGGAAGGCACCTGTAAAAAATGGGGTCCGTGGAAACATCTTCAATGAGAACATTTCAGAAGTCATCAACCATCACGGCCCTAATTACCTTCGATAAGGTTTGACTTTCATCAAATCCTTATAATATACAATCATAAAGGAAAAACCTCATGCCGACTTATGGAAAAATCAAAGACCCTGCACTCAAGAAAGCTTGGTTGGAAGACTTGGAAAGCAATCGATTTCGTCAATGTCGAAATCAACTATGCACGATGACTACACATGGTGGTCATGCTAGTTACTGCTGCCTTGGGGTCCTTGGTCGGACTATTCAGCGCACCAAGAAATTTGACATCAAGCGACCAGTTGCGGCGTCGATGGATTTATGGACCGGCATGCGTGGTCGTGCAATCTTCTTCGATGGTCAGCGAAGCGTCGAAATCCTTCCTGACAATCTCCGACTCAAGCTTGGTTTGACCAAGGCTGGACAACAACGTCTCACAATCATGAACGACTCTGGTAAGTCATTCAAAGAAATCGCACAATGGATTCGGAAGTATCTCTAAAAACTCCACTCGGCAGTAAGTCCTTCACTCCGTTCTAGGACGGTCACGGGCGGTTAGTCCGTAAGAGTTTTAAAACCCCATCTTTTATAGGATGGGGTTTTTTTATTGACTATTATAAAATGCCATTATGATACCGTCATGCTGAACAACAAAATCTTTGCCGCTTTCCTCTCCATCATGATCGAACACATCAACGTGAACGGTAAGGTGAACGATGCTTTGCTCTGCAAGGAATTGGCGACGTATATTCATAATACTCCTGACTTGGGGTATTACGGTGAGACTCTGTGGGAGTTTATTTACGAATATGGTGAGGATGAGCACACAGACTATATGGGTCGGGATGAATATGGCGAGAAACAATATTATTCCCACAATCCAGATACGAACTGGCACGAGCGTATCAGGAAGGAACTGGTTGCTATGGGTCATTATGAACTCATGGTGCCTGCATAAATTTGTTACATAACAGAATTTTTTGTTACGTAATTCTTTTTATAGGTTTATTTTAACCTACTCCAATTCTCCACCCTCGGACCACCTCCCTACCTTCGGGTTGGTTTATCGTCTATTCCGTTTTCGTTATGACAGGATTCTATTGGCTATTTCAAAGAGTCAAGTTTCTTCTGCGTCACTTGATGGTCAATCCGCAAGTATTCGAATGTAATCGTGTGGTGTCATTCCCAATGATTCGGCCGCACCAGTCACATTAATAATCGCCTTGACAACCCGATGACAATAAGTAATAAGATCGGTTGAAAGATCGCCTGTCAAGGTCATATAACCGGTATCATCTTCAAGGATGACACAATCACCTGACGAGTTGCATGCTTCACCTACAAGCATGATGCGACCTTTAGCGATATCTCGTTGGATAGCTTCCCCTGGTTGTTCCTGTGCTGGTGTCATTCCAATCGAATGAAATGTTTCGCCGGGATTCTTGGGGAAGTAAGACACCGAAGTCCCCACAACCTGACGGAAATATCCATGGTTGTCAAGATTGACCATGACACCTGCGCTTATCTTCACGTAATCCATGAATTGATAAGCGTATTCCATAGTAATCATTTTGTTGGAGCCTCTCTAGGAAACATCCTAACGGAGTTTATCAGAAGTCAAGGAAATGGTTGCTACGGGGTGGATTCGAACCACCGGCACCACAAGATAATGACTCAGGTAGTGTACTCCGACCGTCTGCGACAAAGGATTACTTCGTCGTTGGATTTCCATAGCATGAAAAAGAATGTGACATATCAGTGAAGTTCTACGCCGAAGCTCCCACCACTGACTTTTCCGTTTGTCACCAACCGCTTTCAAGAGCCTAGGTTTTTTGAGGAATCACCTAGTAGATGCAATGAAACTGTCCTCGGTCTGGAGCGTATACTTGCTCGCGTTCGCTGCTCTTTACTTCCTGAATCTAGTGTATGAATCTGCACCTTTTGTCAAGTGTCTGCCATCCAATTGACAACCTGTGCTTGCAATCCTTGTTTAGTGTTCCTTTAGTTATTGATATCCTAATGCAAATGCCGCTTACGTGTTTGAGTCTATGAGTCTTTTTTGATTGTCAAGAAAATACAGCGACTAAGGCAACGTTCATGGTGGGTGCTCCACTGATCCGCGACATAACCTAGGTGCATACACACCAGCATCGGCTAGTCATTTTTTGATTCGCTCCAACCCTTGTTGAAGCCGCTCAGGTTTTGTCCGATTGTCTACGGTACTAGGGCGAGTCAGGCCCTTGGTTTCACCTTCCCTGGCTGGGCAAATCTTTCCCAGCGTGCTGTTGCACGTGCTAATCCGTGCTGCATGAGCGTTGTCCTAGTCGTTGTTTTCAAAGTTTGGTGTACCTAGCCCCTCACGTAGTCTCGCCTCTTGGCTACCTTCGCGCTATTGGGTGCTCTCCGCTTCTCTTCGCCTCTTGGCTATCATCTGCGGGGTATGCTCAGAGTTTATTGGCTTATTTTATTTGTCAAGTTATTATTTTGATTTTGACACTGGACCACGAATAAACACACCCAGCACAAAAACAGCGAACCAAGTCGCTAAGTTGTATGCAATGGTAAGACCAAAGAGTGTATTGAGTGCCCAAATTACAAGCAAGGGCAGGAAGATAACAATAAGAATTGCAATTACAAGCGACAAAACGATAGTGGTTACATTCATTGGTATGTGTTCCTTAGTTAATTTCTTTGACGTGGTTTTGGATGTCTGCAACTTGCGAACGAATCTCTGAAAGTTTAGCTAACGCTGTATGAGCACAACCATTTTTGATAAGTTTCTCCAAGTCACCTAGCAGACCACCTGGAGAAATGATTTCAATGATGGAGTCTGGACCACCCAAGAGATTCTTAGTGATTCCTTGGATTGAGCCAGCAGCGCCAGAGACTTTGGTGATATTGCTGTATGGGGCGTTCATGTCAGGATAGTATCAAGTCTTGGCTATTGTCAATGGCTTTTATTGTCAATGGAAGACTATTGCGGATAAATTGACGAAACTCAGCATCCGAAAGTTCATTGTTGTTGACATTCGCCGCAATGGTATCAATAAGGGACATTGACATATCAGCGTCACGCTTAGTCAGTGCAGTCATATCTGCAAGTTCCATGCGATTGAGCGGGTACATTGGTGTGTTCCTTGTGAGGTGAGGGAAGTTTATATAAACTTTTGGCGATTGTCAAGTGTCCATGGGGTATTCCTTAGCAATGTCATCGAACCAACGTCGGGGTTGTCCAGTGGCAGAGTTCATGGCATTGAATCCAAGAGTATAAGCAACACCCTGCATGATTCCGAAAGCATTGCAGTAGTCTGGATTCACAAGGTCTGAACGTACAACTGCGCTATTGCGATTCTTCAAGAGTTGACGAATGACCTTTTCGATTTGATCAGCCTTCTTCTTGCTGAGACGCTTCACCATCACATCATAGAAAGATGGAGTGGTTGCTTCCTTCAAGGTGTCTTTGAGCTTCAATGTCTTAGACACACGCTTTGCTTCTGCAAGAGTAGCGGGGTACAGAAGCAACGAAAAGTCTTTTCCACCACACCGCATCATTTCAGGTCCACCATCTGTGAAGGTCCCATTAGGACAGTCACACTGGACAAAATCATGCCGATGCTTGGAGTGGAGGATTTCACCGCAGGATTTGCAAACAACGAGGTTAATGTAGGTCATGGGAGTATCCTATCAAACGGTTTGGGAAGTCAAGGCAGCTTTTTCTTTCGCTACCTTGAGCAACTGACCAGCGTATTTCTTCATCATCTTGCGTGCAGCGATTTCCTGATTGATGGTCAACGAGTAACCAGCAAGCAACTTCTTCGCAAGGGAAGAACCGAACTTAGCATCGCAACCAGTGAAACCTTTACCGTTGTCCCGGTTGGTGGTTTCAGCCGCTTTCTCTTCCTCAGTCTGACGCTTGTAGATAGCGAGGATTCCAGCGTACAACCACTTGGTGTCCGTCTGGATCTTCTCAGCGATGATGCATTTACTGGGGAGTTGTTTGCTTTGCATGAGCAGGATTATATGGCACTTCTGGAGAAGTCAAGCCTATACGTTTGTTCACTGATTCAATCAACGCTTGATCTTCCTTTTCCTTTTGTTTTTGAATATGTGCATCAAGTTGGGCCTTGACAACATCAAAATCAAACGATACTATTCGATTCATTGCCTTGAAACTAATATCGCATTGTTTACACTTCCGGCAGCGTTTATATGTTCCTTTTATATCCTTAGCAGATAGTTGGAAACCAATTTCTTTCTCTGCATCAGTTACCGAATATGCAACGGTAATTTTATCCAAAGTATCAAGGTGATCGTGCCAAACAATTTCCCAATCGTGTTTGTGGAAAGTCAGCAATGGCCGAACCAAAATACCGATGAGGAAGCCAATTACTAAGAAGATAATGGTTGTCATAGGTTTCTATTCTGTTTCATTTTCATCAAAGTCAATTATTATTTTCTTAGGCTTGTCTTTGTGTTGATGCTTCCAATACCAGTCCCAATGGCTTTTCATTTTCTTGTGATTAGATAAATCCAAGCCATCAGGCACCTTGATTCGTCTCGGTTTCTCTGGTATAGTCATGTTTGTCCCAGTATACATCAGCACGACGTAATGCAACAGTCATTCTTTGCACCTCTGGCCCATTGCTCGACTGGATTGACCACTCTATGCGAGGGATATTTCCAAAAAAAGCCTGTTCCTCAATGAAGTCCGAAACCATATGACCATTACCGACCAGTTTATCATCACCCAGATCATGATCAAGGCCAATTTTTGTCACCTGACCAGTTTTGATCATGTCAATGGCTTCAAACGCTGACACCATATGGACATCAAAGTCTTTGGGCATCACTCTTTTGTCATCAAGCCAGACTTTCATTGAAATTTCTCATACCATACGATGTTTTTGCGGTTCACTTTCGACACATGCCGATTGGACCACAAGACTGAGATGATATCACCATGGATACCAATTACAATACCCGGAAGTCCGTCAGCCATCCAGATGGTGTCGTCGCAACTCATCCTCGCCGCCTAAACATTTTATACTTGTAATCCAACCAGACATAAGTTTTGCCATGCCTTTCAGTAAATGCAACATCGAAATGAGTTTTGAGGATCGTCAAATGATAGACGAATTGGTCATCAGGAATGTTCAAGTGACATTCGTTATCATCACCACCAAAGAAAGTAATGCCCTTATCCTTGAGAATTTTGGTGACGGGATAAGTAATATCGTAAAATATGACATCGTAATAGGACATTACTTACTCCCGTTTTGGTGTGCGCAGGAAACTTCCTTGAGCAGAGCACAGACAGCATCACGGATGTTAGG